>Ga0307515_10015514_pt1 | contig 14028 bp, 13 predicted proteins | sample 17_EM_MG_FD_194513 | JGI IMG/M metagenome (GOLD analysis project Ga0307515, IMG submission 194513) | Populus trichocarpa ectomycorrhiza microbial communities from riparian zone in the Pacific Northwest, United States - 17_EM | ecosystem: Host-associated > Plants > Roots > Unclassified | place... | reverse complement strand
GCTATCTGCGCCAGCGCGTCGAGCAACTGCTGACCGAAGCGCCGGCGCCGGAACTGGACACGCTGTGGCGGACCCCGGCCGTGCCGGACGAGTCGGCGCTGGCCGCCTTTTCGGGCCGGGCGCTAGTGATTGGCTGTGTCGGTGACGACGTGCATCCGGCGAAGGTCGCCGAGCACCTGGCCGGCCTAATACCCGGCGCCGACCTGCACATCTACCACCGTCCGGCCGTGCTTTGGACCAACCGCCGAGAGCTACGCGAGCGCATCTCGGCCTTCCTGAACGCGGACTAGCTGGTCAGCTTCTGCACCCGGTACTTGAGGCCGCTGGTGTTGCCGGCCTTGTCGTAGGCGGTGTAGTCCACTTCGAGGTAGTAGCCCTTGGAGAGGCCGTTGACGGCGACCTTCCAGACGCCCGCCGAGTTCACGCCCAGCCACTTGAAGGCGGCGTCCGGAATGTTGGTCTGGTTCGGGGTGTACTTGACCCACTTCTTCGTGACGAAGTTGTAGTAGTAGTCCTTGCTGGCGGTCCACTTCCACAGCTGCACGCCGACCCCGTCGATGCCGATCTGGGTGTCCTTGGCCGTGCCCTGGATCGTCTTCCAGGACGCCGCCTTGGCCGGCTTGCTCGGCACCTTGAGGGTGGCGGTCGGGCTGTACTCGTCCGCCTTCAGCGTGTACCAGCCGCCCGACTTCGGGGTGGTCTTGCCCTGCGCGTTCTCCAGGGTGACCTGGGCGTTGAAGACGCCGAACCGGTAGTAGTGGGTCACCGAGGTGTTGCTGCGGTTGACCAGGCTGGTCTCGCCGTCGCCCCAGGCCACCCAGACCCGCGTCGCGTTGGTCGGCACGCCGGAGAGCGTCAGCTTGGCGGTGTGCCCGCCGTTCGCCCAGGTCCAGTTCCAGGTCGGGCTGAATTTGTAAGTGCCGCCGGCCGTGGCCACCACCACGGTCGAGGTGGCGTTGGTGATCGTGCCCGGGGTTGCGGGGGTGTCCGCGTCGGTCAGCGTCACCGAGATCGGGTAGCTGCCGTTCGTCGCGTACTTGTGGGTTGCCTTCGTGGCGCCGGCGGCGATGGACTCCGTGGTGCCGTCACCCCAGCTCACGCTCCGGTCGACCGTGGAGTCGGGCGTGCCGTCCGCCAGCGCCGTCTCGGTCAGGGTGACCTGCTGGCCGGTCCAGATGCTGGTGCTGTCGAGGCTGTAGGTGCCCGTCAGGGTGGCATCGGCCCAGGCCGGCGCCGCGAGCACGCCCGCTCCGGCCACCGTGCCGGCGCCGAGGGCGAGGGTCAGCAGCGCGGCGAGACCGCGAGGTCGTCCGGAATTCATGTCGCTCCCCGTGGAAATGAATTCGCATTCGATGCGAGCCGATGGACAGTACCGGGCTGGCACGGCGGCGATCAACCCCGTAACTTTTCCGGGTCCCGGACCGGTGTTCCTGACGTGCGGCTATCCCCCAGACCCATTTTTTTCGGCATCGTGGCCCTCGGCCTCCCCTTTGCGCTCACCGTCGGCTGGATGCTCGGCACCCCGGCGCCCGCGCCGCCGCCGGTGAGCGCGCCCGGCGGCGCCGGCGGGATCGGCGCCGCGCCGCCGAGGGCCACCACGACGGCCACCGAGTCGATCGTCGATTGGTCGGCGCGAGCGCCCAAGCCGGTCGTCGTGGAGTCGTCCGGGTCCGGCGCGCCGGCCAGCACGCTCCCGAGCGCCGCCGCGCCGTCGGCCGCGGATTCCGGGACGCCCGTGCCATCGCTGACCCTGCCACCGGTGCCGACACCGACCGCGATCCTCAGCGCGCCGCCGAGCCCGTCCGCAACCGATCCGTCCGCGAGCGCGGAACCAGAAACTTCGGGCCTCAACCCGGTACGCCTGGTCCGCGGGTCCTAAGCTCCCGGAACGTGGGTGAAACGTCGAGTCAACTGCGGTCCATCGCCGGCCGGGGCGCCGCCGCGACCGGCGGCACCCTGCGCCAGTTCGCCACCGGCGCCGGGCTGCTGGGCCGCGGCCTCGGCCTGGTGCTGCGCAACCCCGGAATGCTCGGCCTCGGGCTGCTCCCGGCGCTGATCTCCGGCATCCTGTACGCGGCCGCGATCATCACCCTGATCGTCTTCATCTCGGATCTGGCCGCCGCGGTCACCTGGTTCGCCGACGACTGGTCGACGTTCTGGAAGGACCTGGTCCGGGTGGTCGCCGGCGCGGCGCTGCTCGGTCTGGGCGGCCTGTTCGGTGTGCTCACCTTCACCGCCGTGACGCTGCTGATCGGCGACCCGTTCTACGAGAAGATCTCCGGAATGGTCGAGGCCAGGTGCGGCGGCGTGCCCGACGAGGTGGAGGTCTCCCTCGGCCGCTCGCTGGCCCGCAGCCTGGTGGACTCGCTGCGGCTGATCGGCCTGTCCATCCTCTTCGGCCTCCCGCTCTTCGCGGCCGGCTTCATCCCGCTGGTCGGGCAGACCGTGGTGCCGGTGGTCGGCGGGGCGATCGGCGGCTGGCTGCTCGCGGTCGAGTTGACCGGGGTGCCGTTCCAGCGGCGCGGCCAGCGGCTGCGGCACCGGCGTGCGGCCCTGCGCGCGCAGCGTCCGCTGGCACTGGGCTTCGGCGTGGCCGTCTTCGCGTGCTTTCTTGTTCCGCTCGGCGCGGTGCTGCTGATGCCGGCGGCGGTCGCGGGCGGCGCGCTGCTCTCCCGCAAGGCGTTGGGCCTGCCGATCTCGCCCTGATCAGGCCGAGGCGCGGACCACCAACTCGGTCGGCAGGACCACCGCGTCGGGTACGTCCGGCCGGCCGTTGACCAGGCCGAGCATCTGCCGGGCCATGGTCCGGCCGATGTCCACGATCGGTTGCCGGACCGTGGTCAGCGGCGGGTCGCTGAGCCGGCTGATCTCGAAGTCGTCGAAGCCGATCACCGCGACGTCGGTGGGCACCCGGCGGCCGGCGTCCCTGAGCGCCTGCAGCGCGCCGTGCGCCATCATGTCCGAGGCTACGAAGACCGCGTCCAGCGCCGGGTCGTCGGCGAGCAGCTGCCGCATCGCGCGGATGCCGGACTCGCGGGTGAAGTCACCGACGGCCACGTGCTCGGCGAGCCCGGCCGCCCGCAGCACGCCCTGGTAGCCGGCCAGCCGGTCGATCCCGGCGACCATGTCCTGCGGCCCGGCGATGGTGGCGATCCGCCGCCGGCCGGTGCCGAGCAGGTGCCGGATGGCCTGGGCGACGCCGCCGAGGTGGTCCACGTCGACGTACGGCACCGGCAACTCGGCCGACGCCATCGGGCGGCCGCTGCACACCACCGGGATGCCGAGCCGGGCGAGCTTGCCGGGCAGCGGGTCGGCGCCGTGCATCGAGGCGAACATGACGCCGTCGACGTGGCCGGCCATCGCGTACCGCTCGACCCGGTCGTGGCTGGCCACCGAGCCCGCCATCATCAGCACGAGTTGCTTGTCCGCGGCGTCCAACTCCACGCTGACGCCGCGGATCACCGCGGGGAAGAACAGGTCGTCGGAGAAGACCCTGTTCGCCGTCTCCGGCAGGATCAGCGCGATCGACTCCGTCCGCTGGGTGACCAGGCTTCGGGCCGCCTGGTTGGGCACGTAGCCCAGCTCCTCGACGGCCTGGTTCACCGCGTCCCGGATCCCCACGGCGACCGTTGTCGACCCGTTGACGACGCGGGAGACGGTCGCCCTGGAGACACCGGCCCGCCTGGCCACCGCCTCCAACGTCGGTCGCTCCCGCGTCACCATCAGCTCACTCCCCGATCCGGCTCCGGTCCGGCAGACCGTTGCGGCGGATCACTTCCTGATACCAGCGGGCGCTGTCCTTCGGCGCCCGCTGCTGCGTTGTGTAGTCGACGTGGACGAGGCCGAAGCGCTTGGCGTAGCCCTCGGCCCATTCGAAATTGTCCATCAGCGACCACGCGAAGTATCCCCGAAGGTCAACGCCGTGGGAAATGGCGTCGAAGCAGGCGCGCAGGTGCCCGTCGATGTACTCGATGCGGTTGCTGTCGTGCACCGCGCCATCCTCGGCGGGCCCGTCCGGGTACGCGGCCCCGTTCTCGGTGATCATCATCGGGGTGCCGGGGTAGTCCTGGTGGATCCGGTCCAGCAGCCGGGTCAGCGCGGCGGGCTCGATCTGCCAGCCGATGTCGGTGATCGGCCCGACCGGCTCCCGGTACGCGATCCCGTCGGTGCCCGGGTTCTCTGGCGAGGCGGGTGTGCCCGGCTTCGCCGACACGTACGTCGGCGTGTAGAAGTTGACCCCGAGCACGTCGATCGGCGCCTGGATGATCGCCTCGTCGCCCTCGCGCACGAACCCCAGGTCCGTGAAGCGGGCCATGTGTTCGAGCATGTCGGCGGGGTAGCCGCCGCGCAGCAGCGGGTCCAGGAAGATCCGGTTGTGCAGGCCGTCGACGATCCGGGCGGCCTCCCGGTCCGCGGCGTTGTCCGCGTCCACCGGCAGCACCGAGGCCGGGTTCAGCGTGATGCTGACGCTCTGCGCGCCGGCCGCGCGCAGCGCCCGGGCGGCGAGACCGTGGCCGAGCAGCAGGTGGTGCACGGCCTTGAAGACCGCGGCCGGGTCGGTGACGCCGGGCGCGTGCCGGCCGCTGCCGTAGCCGAGGTACGCCGAGCACCACGGCTCGTTCAGGGTGGTCCAGGTGCGGACCCGGTCGCCGAGGCGGGCGTGCACGATCTGGGCGTACTCGGCGAAGGCCTCGGCGGTCTCGCGGACCGTCCAGCCGCCGCGGTCCTCCAGGCTCTGCGGCAGGTCCCAGTGGTAGAGCGTGACCACCGGGTCGATGCCCTTGCCGATCAACTCGTCGGTCAGTCGGTCGTAGAAGTCCAGGCCCCGGGTGTTGACCGGACCGGTGCCGTCGGGCTGGATGCGCGGCCAGGCGATCGAGTACCGGTACGAGGCCAGCCCCAACTCGGCCATCATCGCGACGTCGTCGACGTAGCGGTGGTAGTGGTCGCACGCCACGTCGCCGGTGTGCCCGGCGTACACCCGACCCGGCGTACGGCTGAACGTGTCCCAGATGGACGGCCCCCGGCCGTCCTCCCGCGTCGCGCCCTCGATCTGGTACGACGCGGTGGCGGCGCCCCAGACGAAGCCTTCCGGGAACCGCACCCCCGATTCCAGTGGTTCGTCGCTTGACTCCACCGAGACGGTTGCCGTCATCCTTCACCGCTCCCTGCGTGATCCGCCGCTGCGTGCCGGGCCGCGCCGACCGGCCTGATCAGCGGCGGGAGTGTGGGGGGCGGCCGAAATCGGGCGCCCTTAACCGGTACAGCGTAAGGCCACAAGCCGTTACGGGAGCTATCCGAAAGTTGCGGAACCTGGCCTGGCGGATGGCAGCAGCTCAGCCGGTCTGGAGCGCCGCGATCAGCCGTGGATCGCCCGTGACGACGAGATTGTCGGGACTCAGCCGCCCCATCAGGGCGAGCAGCAGGTCGCTGGCGGTGCCGCGGGCCTCGGCGCGCGGGTGGTGATCATCGGTGTCGAGGATCGTGCCCGTGTCCAGCAGCGCCAGGCCCGCGCCGCGCAGCCGGACAAACCACTCGTAGCTCGCATCGGTGGCGGTAAGGTGCACGACGCCGTGCAGATCGGTCGGGCCCTTGCGGCGGCCGGCGGGCAGCCAGGTGTCCAGCACCTCGTTGACGCCGTCGGCGGCGAGCTTGGTCTCGATCGCGGTGGCGCGGCCCGCGGCGGCCTCGGCGTCCCAGCGGTGCACCGAGACCTCGTGCGCCATCCGGCGCTGCCAGAAGCCGGCCTTGCGGGCCTGGGACGGCCAGGCCCAGGCCGGGAAGTCGGGGTCGAGCGCCTCGAGCGTCTCGATCGTGCCGGTCAACTCGCGGCGCAGGCTGTCGAGCGCCTCCGGCCACGCGGGCCGGGGCTCGGGGGTAACCCGGTCGGCGGGCCGGTCCGTGCTGCCGCGGGGCACCAGCTCGCGTACCCAGCGGAGCAGGACGGTGAGGTGCTCGGTGAGATCGGCCACCGTCCATCCCGGACAGGACGGCACCACCGCGTCCGGGCCCGTCTCGGCGACGGCGTCCTGGAACGCCGGCCCGTCGGCGCGCAGGGCGGCGAGCCAGAAGTCCTTCGTCGCGTGCAGCCTGTTCATCAGCCTTCTCCTGCCCCGAGGAGGACCACCGGTTTCCACCCCGGGCCCGCAGCCTAGGGTGAACGTCGTGCCTGACGTTAGTGCTGACCACCCAACCGCCGCACCTGCCGCGCATGCCAGTTCGCTGGGGGCGTACACGACGCTACGCCTCGGCGGACCGGCAGGCACGTTGACGGTCGCGTCCGAAACGGACGAAGTGGTGGCAACCGTACGGGCCGCCGCCCGTGCCGGCAAGCCGGTGCTGGTTCTCGCCGGCGGAAGCAACGTCGTGATCGGCGACGACGGCTTCCCGGGGACGGTGCTGCTGCTGCGCACCCGGGGGGTGCGGGTGGTCGACCGGGACTCGCGGGGCGTGCTCCTGCGCGCGGCCGCCGGGGAGCCGTGGGACGACTTCGTCGCGCACACGATCGAGAGCGGCTTCTCCGGGCTTGAGGCGCTCTCCGGCATCCCGGGCTCGGCCGGCGCCACGCCGATCCAGAACGTGGGCGCGTACGGCCAGGAGGTTGCCCACACGATCGAGGCCGTGCACGTCTACGACCGGCACGAGGACGAGATCCGGGTGCTCTCGCTGCCCGAGTGCGGCTTCGCCTACCGGTCGAGCATCTTCAAGCACAGTGAGCGCTGGGTGGTGCTGGAGGTCGACTTCCGGCTCGCCGTCGGCGCCGAATCGGCCCCGATCCGGTACACCGAGTTGGCCCGGCACCTGGGCGTCGAGACGGGCGACCGGGTGGGCGTGACCCGGGTCCGGGAGACGGTGCTGAAGCTGCGCGCGAGCAAGGGCATGGTGCTCGACGCCGAGGACCTGGACACCCGGTCGGTGGGCTCGTTCTTCACCAACCCGGTGCTGTCCGCCGCGCAGTGGGCCGCCGTGCAGGACCGCCTGGCCGACGCGGGCGAGCCGCCGACCTGGCCGGCCCCGAACGGCACGGTCAAGGTGCCGGCCGCCTGGCTGATCGAGAAGGCCGGCTTCGGCAAGGGGTACGGCGGCGCCGGCGGCGTGGCGATCTCCTCGAAGCACACGCTCGCGCTCACCCACCGCGGCGGCGGCACGACGGCGGCCCTGCTGGGGCTGGCCCGCGAGATCCGCGACGGCGTACGGGACCGGTTCGGGGTCGTCCTGTATCCCGAACCGGTCCTGGTGAACTGCGCCCTCTGATCAGCGCCAGCCGAAGACCTGGGTCCAGTAGTACGTGCCGTCCGTGGCCTGCTGCACGCCCGCGCCCAGGGACTTGGCGTCGCAGTTGAGGATGTTCACCCGATGCCTCGGGCTGGCCATCCAGGCGTCCATGACCTCGTACGAGGTCGAGAAGCCCCAGGCGATGTTCTCCGCCGCCACGTCCTGGTAGCCCGCGGCCCGCGACCGGGTCTCGAACGTCGAGCCGCGCCAGCCGAAGTGGCTGAAGTCTCCGGTGGCGGCCATGTAGTGGCTCTGCCGCACGGAGGCGACGACCAGTTCCCGATCCACCGCGAGTTCGTCACAGCCGGCGAGCACCCGCTGCTCGTTGGTCAACGCGACCACCTCGTCGGCCAGGATCTCGGTGGCGGTCGGTGGCACGGCTACGGCTTGTGCGGGCGTGGCCGTCAGCCCGAGCAGGGCGACCGGCACGGCCACGACAAGGGCGAGACGTCGTACGGAATCGAACACAGTGCTGCCTCCCGGTCCACGACCAGGCGCCTGTTCGCCCGGCATCGTTATCGGACCCGGCTTTTCGGCCGTACGTCCCACCTTTGCCGGTTTCCGACCTAACCGCCCGCTACCCATGTCAGCCTGAAGGGATGATCAGCGGCAGCCTGATTTCGGCGCCCGCGCCGGTTTCGGGGGCGAACGTCAGCCGCACGGAGCCGCCGTGCCGGGCGGCGATCGCCTCGGCGAGCAGCATCCACACCGCGGTGCTGCGTCGCCGGTGCGGCGGCTCGGCGGTGGCCAGCATGCCGGCCATCAGGTGCTCGTCGGTAAGCGGTTCCGCCTGGCGCGCGGTGACCGTCGTCGTCCAGCCGGCCGGCTCGGCCACGGTGCTGACCGCGGCGGACCGGTCGGCCGCGCCGCTGGCGACCGTACCGATCACGGCGTAGAGCAGATCGCGCAGCAGCGGGGCGTCGGCCGCCAGCGGCGGGCCGTCGCCGGCCAGCAGGGTCGCGGCTGTGTACGGCTCCCGGCTGGCCAGCAACTCGGCGGCCTCGCGGATGAGCGCGCCCAGGTCGACGCTGGTGGGCCGGAGTTCGAGATCCCCGGTCTGCAGCCGGCTGACCACCATCAGGTCCTCGACCAGGGCGAGCATCCGGTCGGTGTTGCGGCGCACGGCGGCCAGCGCGACGGAGCGCTCGGTCGGCGCGAGGTCGTCCGTGTCCAGGCTCTCGGTGAACGACGCGATGGTGGTCAGCGGCGTGCGTAGCTCGTGCGAGATGACGGTGAGGAAGCGCGCCTGCGGCGCGCCGCCCGAAAGGGTGGGCGATGGGGGACCTGGGTTCGGGCGCACGCTGAACTATAACTTTCCGTATATGAGCCGACACGTCACGCTATCGTGGTTTTGGACATTTCATCTTCGCCGTCCGCGGTCGCGGGCGGCGCAAGCAAGACGCTGACCGAACCGCACCCGTGCCGTGCCGGTCGGGCAGCCGCGTCTGGCGACGCAGCGTTGGGGGGTCAAGGTGAGCAGACTGCTCGTGGTCGAGGACGACCCGGACATCGCGCTGGCCCTGCGGCTGCTGTTCAGCCGGGCGGGCTACGAGGTGGCGCACGCCGGCGACGGCCGCACCGGCCTCAAGGAGGCGTACGCCGAACACCCCGACCTGGTGGTGCTCGACGTCGGCCTGCCGGAGATGGACGGCTGGCAGGTGCTCGAACGGCTGCGGGACGTCTCCGACGTGCCGGTGCTGGTGCTGACCGCGCACGGCCAGGAGGCCGAGAAGGTCCGCGGGCTGCGCGGCGGGGCCGACGACTACCTGACCAAGCCGTTCGCCAACAACGAGTTGCTGGCCCGGGTCGAGGCGCTGCTGCGCCGCTCGTCCAGCGGCCAGAACAGCTGGGCCAGCCAGATCTACGACGACGGGCTGGTGCATCTCGACCCGACCAAGCGCCGGGTCTACGTCAAGGGTGACGAAAAACGGCTCACCCCGACCGAGTTCCGACTGCTCAACGCCCTGGTTCGGCATGCCGGCGCGGTGTTGAGCCCGAATCAGCTGCTGACCCAGGCGTGGGATGACCCGACCGGCATCGGCCAGGAACGGGTCAAGTTCGCCGTGCTGCGGCTGCGTCGCAAGCTCGGCTGGTCGGATCCCGACGAGTCACCGATCGAATCCGTGCGTGGCTTCGGCTATCGCTACCGGCGGCCGGGCGGTGACACCTGAGCCGGAAGCGGTAGCAATTCGGGTGTCCTCAGGTGAGGAGCCCGGAGGTCGATGAGGGCTTTGGGAAACGAGCAGGAGGTAGTCCGTGGAAGACCTTGGCGAGATCGTCGGCGAATTCCTCATGGAGAGCCACGAGAACCTGGACCAGATCGACCGGGATCTCGTCGCACTTGAGCAGGAGCCGGGATCGCGTGACCTGATCTCACGCATCTTCCGGGCAATCCACACGATCAAGGGTACGAGTGGGTTCCTGGCCTTCACCCGGCTGGAGACGCTGGCCCATGCCGGCGAGTCGCTCCTGTCGCGGCTGCGCGACGGCGTTCAGCCGGTGACGCCGACCACCATCACGACGCTCCTCGCCACCATCGATGGCGTCCGTAACCTCCTCGAATCGATCGAGCAGGACGGCAACGAGGGCGACGTCGACGTCGACAGCATCATTACCGCGGTACACGCGCAGATGAACGCGCCCAGCGAGCCCGCCGCACCGGCAGCGGCCGGGGCGTCGGCGGCCGAGGAGCCGCCCGTCCAGCTTGCCGAGAAGCGCAGCCGGCCGGCGCCCGAGCCCGTGGAGGGGCAGCGGAAGCCGCTCGGCGAGATGCTCGTCGAGTCCGGCGCGGCCGCGCCCGCCGACATCGGCTCCGCGCTGCAACAGCAGCTTGAGGGCGACGAACGCAAGCTCGGCGCGATTCTGCTCGAGGAGGGCAAGGCCCAGCCGGCCGCGGTCACCGAGGCCCTGCAGGCCCAGGCGCCGAAGCGCAGCGTCGCCGACAGCGCGATCCGGGTCGACGTCGACCTGCTGGACGGCCTGATGAACCTGGTCGGCGAGTTGGTGCTGGCCCGCAACCAACTGGTTCGCGGTGTGATGGACACCGGCGACTCCGGCCTCGTGCGCAGCGCGCAGCGGCTCGGGATGATCACCAGTGAGCTGCAAGAGGGCATCATGAAGACCCGCATGCAGCCGATCGAGCACATCTGGTCGAAGCTGCCCCGGGTCATCCGCGACCTGAGCCAGTCGCTCGGCAAGCGGGTCGAGTTGGTCATGGAGGGCAAGGAGACCGAGCTCGACCGTAGCCTGCTGGAGGCCGTCAAGGACCCGCTGACCCACCTGGTCCGCAACGCCGTCGACCACGGCATCGAGGAGGCGGCCAAGCGGGTCGCGGCCGGCAAGCCGGCCGAGGGCACGCTGACGCTGCGGGCGTACCACGAGGGTGGGCACGTCGCGGTGGATGTGGCCGACGACGGCGCCGGCATGGACGTGACCCGGATCGCGCAGAAGGCCGTCGACACCGGGCTGCTGCGCGCCGAGCAGGTCGCCACCATGGACAAGCGCGAGATCATGGCGATGGTCTTCCAGCCCGGCTTCTCCACCGCGGCCAAGGTGACCAACGTGTCCGGCCGCGGCGTCGGCATGGACGTGGTCAAGACCAACATCGAGCGGATCGGCGGCGCGGTCAGCGTCGACTCGACGCTGGGCGAGGGCACCACCTGGCGCCTCACCATCCCGCTGACCCTGGCGATCATCCAGGCGCTGACCGTCGACTGCGGCGACCAGCGCTACGTGGTGCCGCAGGTGGCGGTGCTGGAACTGGTCTTCATCGACGGCCAGTCCACGAAGATCGAGTACGCCTCCGGCGCGCCCGTTTACCGGCTGCGCGGCAAGCTGCTGCCGCTGGTCCGCCTGGACCGCACCCTCGGCCTCGACGTCGGCGGCGACCAGGGCGTCTACATCATGGTGCTGCACGCCGACGGGCGCCGCTTCGGCCTCGTCGTGGACCGCGTCCTGAACACCGAGGAAGTCGTGGTCAAGGCGCTCAACACCAGATTCAAGGACATCGGCCTGTACGCCGGCGCCACCATCCTCGGCGACGGCAAGGTGGGTCTGATCCTCGACGTCTCCTCGCTGGCCCGCCGCTCGCAGCTGACCGTGGAGTCCGACCGGACGAACGTGGTCGGCACGTCGCGGGCCAACGCGGGGCCGAACAACGGCGAGCGACTGCTGGTCACCGCGGTCGGCGAGCGCCGGGTGGCGATCCCGCTCGACGCGGTCACCCGGCTCGAGGAGTTCCCCCGGGACCGGATCGAGCACGCCGGCTCCCGCGAGGTCGTGCAGTACCGCGGTCAGATCCTGCCGCTGGTGCGGCTGTCGCATCTGCTCGGCGCGTACAGCGAGATGGAGGAGGGTGACACCGTGTCCGTGGTCGTCTACAGCGAGGGCGAGCGCAGCGTCGCATTGGTCGTCGACCGGATCGTCGACATCGCCGAGAACTCGACCACGGCGCGCCGCGACGCGGAGGAGGACGGCCTGGTGGGCACCGCGGTCATCCAGCAACGGGTGACCGAGTTGCTCGACGTGCGCCGGGCCATCCTCGCAGCCGATCCGAACTTCTACACGGAGCTGCCCGACGACATGTTGGTGGAGGCCTGAGATGGCGAGCCGTCAGTTCGCCACCTTCGAGGTGGCCGACCAGCTCTTCGGGGTCGAGGTGCACACGGTCCAGGAGGTGCTCTCGTACAACGAGTACACCGCGGTGCCGCTCGCGCCGCCCGCCGTCGGTGGGCTGTTCAACCTGCGCGGTCAGGTGATCGCCGCGGTGGACCTGCGGGTGCAGCTCGGCCTGGCCCGCCAGACCATGCAGGGTCCCGTGATGAACGTGATCCTGCGCGGCGACGGCGAGCCGGTCAGCCTGCTGGTGGACCGCATCGGCGAGGTGGTCGACCTCGACGACGAGGCGTTCGAGCCGCCGCCGGACACGCTCAGCGGCCCGACCCGGGAGCTCGTGGTCGGCACGTTCAAGCTGGCCGGGCGCCTGATGCTGGCACTTGACGTCAACCAGGCCGTCGACACCTATCGAGCTACCACCTGATGTACAGCCTGGTCAGCGCCCCCGTACTCGGCTTCGACCTGACCCGCCTGGGTGGCGGGTCGGCCACCGCCGAGGTGCTGTTGCGCGCCCTGCGCCTCAGCGTCGGGGACCTGCCGCTGCTCGCCGAGCGGCTGCCCGACGAGGGCGTACGCGGCCCGCTGTGGGTCGAGGTGGAGAGCGCGGCACGCCGGATGCCGTCGCTCAAGGGGCTGAAGGCCGACGACCCGGCGAGCTCGCTCGCGCTGGTCGAGCGGGCCCCGATCGGGTCGGTGGACGCGCTGCTGACCTGCCTGCGCTACGACGTGATGGCCTGGACCTGGGACGGTGCCGGCCGCGACGCCAAGCAGAGCGAGACCGCCACCGCGGCGACGGCCCTGCTCTGCGACGCCGCGGTGGCCAGCTACCTGCGCGAGGTGCTGGACGACAGCACCCGCCGGATGCTCGGTGCGGGCTGGGTGGCCGCGCTGCGCAAGCTGCCGGCGGGCAAGCCGATCGACCTGGGTCCGCACCACTACGCCCTGTCCGCGCTGCTGGACCGGCTCCGGTCGATCCGGCCCGACGATCTCACCCGGCTGCTGCAGTCCGCCGAGGACGCGCGGCGCAACGCCGGAGGTTGGTCGCCGGCCGTGCATTCGGCGTCGTGGGCCGCGTACCTGTCGGACCGGGTCCGTACCGCCGCGGCCGCGCAGATGCTGCTCGTCCAGGCGATCGACACGGCGGCGATCCCGCTGGCCGATCGCGCCGGCGGCGTCTGGAACATGCTCAGCGGAGCCGTCCAGGCGCTCGTCGTTCGCGACCTGCTGGACACCGCCACCGCCCATCGGCTGCTCGCGCCCGTGGTCGCGGCGCTCGGCCCGGCGTGGCTCGGGTGAGGGGGCGGAAGCAGTCATGATCAAAGTTCTCGTCGTCGACGACTCGGTGGTGGTCCGCCGGCTGATCGTCGACTCGCTGACCGGCGCGCCGGACATCGAGGTGGTCGGCACGGCCGCCAACGGGCTGCTCGCGCAGGCGAAGATCGACCAGCTCAAGCCCGATGCGGTCACGATGGACATCGAGATGCCGCAGATGGACGGCATCGCCGCGGTCCGCGAGCTGCGCAAGCGGCACAAGCAGCTGCCGGTGATCATGTTCAGCACGCTGTCCGCGGCCGGGGCGAGCGCGACGCTGGAGGCGTTGGCCGCCGGCGCCACCGACTACGTGACCAAGCCGAGCAACGTCGGGTCGATCGCCGAGTCGATTGCGGCCGTCCGCGAACAGCTCGTCCCCAAGATCCACGCGCTGGCCGGGCGGCGCCGCCCACCCGGGCCGGGCGGCCCGAGCGGGCCGGTGCCGGGCCGACCGGGTCTAGCCTCGCCCGGGGCACGACCCGGCGCGCCCGTCCCCGGGCGTCCCGGCCTGGCACCTGCCCGCCCGGCCGGCACCGCTACGCCCACACCGGCCCGCCCGGCGCGGCGCGGCGCCCCGGGTCGCATCGACATCCTGGCGATCGGCTGCTCGACCGGTGGCCCGGACGCCCTGACCAAGGTGCTGCAGGCGCTGCCGACGGACCTGCCGGTGCCGATCGTGGTCACTCAGCACATGCCGCCGGTCTTCACCCGGATGTTCGCCGAGCGCCTCGATCGCAGCACGCCGCTGCGGGTGCTCGAAGCTGGTGACGGGATGGAGCTCGCGCCCGGCACCGTCTACATCGCTCCCGGCGACAAGCACCTCGTGCT
>Ga0307515_10015513_pt1 | contig 14028 bp, 2 predicted proteins | sample 17_EM_MG_FD_194513 | JGI IMG/M metagenome (GOLD analysis project Ga0307515, IMG submission 194513) | Populus trichocarpa ectomycorrhiza microbial communities from riparian zone in the Pacific Northwest, United States - 17_EM | ecosystem: Host-associated > Plants > Roots > Unclassified | place... | reverse complement strand
CTACTATATACGGTAAAGCGTGCGAATTTGACGCGGTTGCCGATCTGGAGGGGCTCCAGATCAACTCGTTTCTGAAGCCTCCAGTTTCAATCTGGAGCTGCAACCGAACACCCCCTAAAGTCCACTAAATTCTACTAAAGTCCACCAAATTCTGCCAAAGTCCACTGAATTCTGCTAAGCTTTACTAGGACCGCTACCTAAATCCTATTCCGCCCCGTGCTTATATTAACTAAGTAACTAAGTTAATAATATATACCCTTTCTTCCCGTTTCCTTACCTTCTTTCCTTATATAATATTTTAATTTTATTACACAGTGTAACGGGACTAGCCCAGTTACAATAGGAATGCCTCAGTGAAACACTCGACAGACGAATTCCGACGCTTTGACCAAATTCTGCCGAATTCTGCCAGCTTGAACGACTTCTGCCAAGTTCTGTCAAGATCAATCGAATTCTACCGAAGTCCGTCGAAGACCGCGTGCGCACGCATCGACTACCAAGACCCCTGACTATTTAATTATAAGATTCTCTCGCTATTCCTTTCTCTTCTTTACGCAACGTCTTGTTTTCTGTAAGAGCTATACCCCTAGATTTAGATAGAATATTATACTATTCCTTTAAATCTGCCCCAAAGTCTCTTCGCGCCCTTATATATAGTTTATATACATAGCTTAATAATATCTACTTTGCTATATATTATCGCCGCTTATACTTACTCTGTAACAATAGGTAGCTACTATATATACGGCACCAAAATATATCTTTTTTAAATACTTCTTGTCGGTATACTCGCATTATTAACGTGCACGAATATCACTTGTAGTGGTACGTATGCGGTGTTGAAGTTGGTAGTTATTAATGTCTAGAAATAGGGGTTTGCTCCAAGGTTAGATTAGCTAGTCTCGCTTCGTGGTCCTATAACCACGTCACATGACTAATATTCCGACACTGGAGCAACTCTAAGAAGAAGGCTAATCTATACTCTAAAGCCAAGTCTATTTCTAGACTATTTGTAGTATATACGCAATAGCTAAAGATCTAATTAATACGTAATAGTTTCTACGCTCCTCTTATAGGTCCGTAATTATATAACTAGTATTACGGCTTATACTAATACCTCTAAACTAAAGCTTATAGAATGCTGTATTATAGGGATATTAAGCTAAGGAAAAGAAGGAGAAGAATTATTAGGGGTAGCAGGTTAATATATTACAAGGGCCGCTAAGGCGCTAGTGGTAAGTAAGCTAATAGCAATTTTCTATCCCGGGGATAGAAAATCCTAATTAGCTAGTTAAATTTAGGGTCTGTAGAATATGGCGGGTGGCGTGCCCTAGTACCGTCACAACCCGTAAACCACCTTTTATTACTCTTTACGCTCTACCTAACCTACAGCTTATATATTAACTTAGTTCGTATTAATAAGTTACTATAGGGCAACGTAAGGCTTCCCCTTAATTATCGCGTCCGTAGGGTTAGCTTTACTATTAATTTATTTAACCTCCGTAATCTGCTAACGTTCATAGGCTTATTATAGGCACATTACGTTAATTATTAATCGCTTCTCTTATATGGTTCTAAGTTGTATGAGATAATTATATAGTAACTTAGAATTGGTGCAAAGCATAAGTAGGAGGTTAATCTGTAGGACCTTATCTACTATAGACTTAATGGCAACGGCGATATTAAAGCTATAAGCTATTCCGTAGAGTTTAGAAGCCAGAACGCTTCTAGTAACTCTTTTATACTTAATTAAGCTCTAATAAATAATATTGGCCTTCTTAGTTGCGTTAGCTAGTATAATAACGTAGCTAATTTACGAAGAGAGGTCCTTATTATTAGTAAAGGAAGCGTCTATAAAGACTAAGAGCTATAGGGTCTTGGCCTCTAATTTAATAAACTTAAGATCTTTATATAAGTTTTAAATCTACTAACTTAGGCGCTTATTTAACTTCTTTACGTTTACCTCTTTAGGATTAGTTACCTAGGTAGTAAGGGATAAGTTAAATAAAGCCTAGTTAATAGACTAAGGCAATATAGGCTCCTCTGGCACGTTAAGCGATATACTAGTCCTTTGGCGTAAGTAGGCTACGCGTAATTCCTCTGGAGCTAGTACTGTCTACTAGCGTAGTATTAACTACACTAAGGTTCTTATACTGGCGCTTTTGCGTTAGTATAATACTTTTATCTTATGCTAATTAAATAAGTCCTCTATTAAACTTAACTGGTATATTAGTGGTTAGTTACTCTTACTTTTTAGCTATAAATTTAGCCTTATATAGTTCGCTTTATTTAGCCTTTATAAAGGTATTATCTATAAGGAATAGTGTATTATTAGTCTGTAAGCCGATAATTCTAAAAGGTTTATTACTATAAAGTAAGCAAGGGTTATACGTAAACTGGTCTATTTACAGCTAATTAACGTAGTATAAATAGTAGGTCTTAAACTAGTGGTTTCTAGCTTTAGGCACTTTATAAAGTGGCTTTATAACCTTTAGAACGGAGTCCTTATTAATTCCCAATTGTTTATTTAGCTCGTGTGGTGGTTATACGTAAAATTTACGGTTTAGGTTTATAGTAGACTAGACATAGGCTTATAAAATGTCTTAAAGGTAAAGTTATATCTATAGTAGTATAGCAGCGATATAGAGAATTAGCCGCTGGCTAACTTGTTAAATTGTTAGTAACTAAGTAAGGACTAGCTCTTTCTTTAAATTGTTATAGGCCTATATAATAAGTTGTAATTTCTTAAAGGCTTTATTAGTTCCCTTATTCTTAATCTTATTAATAAACCGTAAATTAAAGAGTCTAACCCCTTTTAGTATATTATATAGCTTAATAATCTTAAAGATGCCTTTCTTAAATAGGCCTATAACCTCCTTTTGCTATAAAGCGCTAAACTAGGTGTTGCTATTGTTCTATAAGTAAATAGTAGTATTAGCTATATCTGCGGTATTATCGTCCTATAAGTAGATAGCGATATTAGCCGTATCTGTAATATTAGCCGTAAGAGCACCTATATCTATTATAGCGTCTATAACAGCCGTGTTTGCGACAGCCGTAAGTAATAGGTATTTGCGGGGGCGACCTCTACCTTGCTTTAGCGGTAGCTATAGTTTAGCTTTAGGTAACGATTAAGGTTCGGCTAGTAAAGGTACTAGTTTAGCTAGTTTAATAGACTTTTATAGTTTAACTAAGTCTTATAGGTTTAGTAGGTAAGGTTTTACAACCGTAAAGCGGAAGGTTATAGGCCTATTTAGTAGCTTTACGGTATAGGTTTTACCGTTAATGGTAAGTAGTATATATAGCCCGTCCTAATAACCACTTTAGCTAGTATTACCTTCTCTCTAGACTAAGATAGGCGAACTAGGTAGGAGGCCGTAAATAGCATTAGTTTGTTATCTATTTCGCATATTAAAAGTATTAGTAATTTATTATTTAGCTTATAGCTTTTAGATTTCTACTATTGCTTTCTTAATAGCCGCAGCTCGCTATATAACTAAAGGTAATAGTGCGTCCGATTTAACTATTTAGGGGTAGGCTCTAAAGACTAAGAGTGTAGGGACTAGGCCTTCTGGGTTAGCTATATTATTAATAGCTTTAAAGGCCATTTATAGGGCCATCTCCTTACTAATTTTAGGGATTTTAGTTATAATGATTTAGTAGGCTCGTTATAGCGGACTATAGTAGCGCTCTACTATTCTAATAGAGTTATATAATTTAACTAGAACTAACTTTATAGTTACCCCTATAGTAGTAGCGTAGTACTTAAACTCCTTACTAATAAAGTTCTTTCCGACGTCTGTAGTGATTAAGTCTAGTAGTCCTAAATAGCTATTAATCTAGTATATTTATAGAATATCTTAAGTGTACTTAGCGCTAATATCTCGTAGCTATCTGCTAGCTTAAAATTAAGTTGCTTTATTAACTATATATAGTAGGGGGGAGCCGCTGATATATATAATATTGACGATAATATTATAATTAAAATTGATATCGTCTTATAAGGTAAAGCGAAATCTACTTAAAGATCTGCTAAACTTCTAGCAGTAGTAGTAGAGTCTAGTTAGCTCTTTAATAGCAGATCTATTAGTATTATAGCTGTAGCCAGTCTTGTTAAGAAGCTTTTATAGTCTATTAACTAACGGGTAACTAAATTAACGGTATAGACGTCGTAGCTCTACGTTAGTTAGGTAGCAAGGGTTCGCGTTAAAAGACTTAACTAAATAAGACTATAAAAAGAAGCTCTATACGAGAAACGGGTGGCTAAATTGTCTAATTACTGGCACCTTTTTAGTGCGAGTAATAATAACGTCCTTTAGGTTATCGTATTTAATATAGAGTCTATTTATATCTACTAAGTAGAGTAAGAAAGGAGTATTTGCTTTAATAATATAGAATTATATTTTACCTATAGGGCTGTTAACGTCTATGGTTCCAATAGACGTAGAGGCTCTAATCCTAAATTAGATAGTTACTTAGCCCTTAGTTAACGTATTAAGACTTATAGACTTATTTACGGCCTATAGGGCTTAGAATTGGCCGTAGCTAGCTATAGACTTGCGTAAAGTACCTATATTAATTATAATTCCTATAAAGGCCGTTAAGGTATATTATAACGCTATAGTTGTGGCCGTATGTTAGAACGCCAAGGTCCTTAGGGTATGTAGTAACGTGACAATAGTAACGGAATGCAATGAGTATCTGGTTCTTGATGAAGTAGAACTATAGAACTGAATTCTGCTGTTCTCTAATGCGGGGCGACTACGTTTTGTAGTCGCCTCGCCTGCGCCTCGCCTGCGCTAAGCCGGTTACGGCTAGTGCGTCTCTATGGCCTAATAATTGCCCCCCCCTTCTTAAGCGGCTGTCCTTAGCCGACGCTATTATACAATAGGAGTGCTAATATTGCCCTTCTCTAAATAAAAAGTTTTTAATAATTTAAGTAAATTAGACAATATAACGATAGGACAATATAATAATAGGATAATGTAATAATAGGACCTTATAGAGATTTATAAAGGTAGGAGTTTCTACTAAGGTAGGACACCAGATTTCCCTTCCCATTTAATTTCGGTTCGTTTAGCCTACGACTCGCCGTTTTCTTAACTTCTAATTAATTATAAATCGCAAGCGTAGTGCCGCCGGTCCGCCTATTAGCGAGCCTTCCGTAAGTATTCTTTATACTAGCTTATAGCTGTTGCTAACCCTACTAGACGCCGTCTAAGCTTCCTTGTTGTTTATAAGGTGCTCCCCTAGCCTTACTTAAACTAATTTACCTCCGCTACGCTAAGTATGTAGCTACCACTAGGCGGGCTACCTACGGCAAGCAGGCCAACTATAATTGCGGGTACTACCGACGACTAAATAAGTTATACTAACTAGTAAGTTTAAGTGCGTTAGTTTAGGTTCTAATAGCTAACAGACTAGGTCCCTAAGGCCTTCTATAGCCGCCTAAATAAGCTACTTACCCTTATTAATAGGGCTAAGCGCTAGTAGGTTACTAGTAGAGATACAGCTAACCTTAACGCTCGCGTTACTGCCGTCTAGAAGTCCTTTATAAAGGATATTAAGGCCTTAGTACGTACCGGCGCTAAGTATAGTCTCCGCCAGCGCCTAAAGGGCGAAGACTTTCCCCTACTTTAAGTGCAGGAATTATAGGCCATCTGTTATACTCTTAAAGGAATTCTTAACGTAATACGCGCTTTAGTACGTGTTATAGCGCAGGTATTTTACCGTTATAGCGTATGTTAATAGTACTTATAGGCTAATATGCCTCCTATTATAAGGGATAAGAAGGAGAATAAGGGTGAGGAGGATAAGGAGAAGGGAGAAGAGGAGGAGGATGAGGAGGGAGAGGAGGAGGAAGAGGAGGGAGAGGAGGAGAGGGAGGATTTATTGGAGCTGTAGAGTATCTGTATTTCTATCGGCGTACTGCCGTTACTCCGCCGTCGTTCCGTTGTTGCCTTGCTAGTAGGGCGTAACCTTAATTATAATTAAAAGTTTTTTATTTTCCCACCTACTTTCTTTTTTATTTACCCCTTAGGGTAAAGTAACTATTATATATCTCCTTTGCGTCCTTATTAATGTCCTCTACTAGGACCTATTTATTATATTCTTTTAGCCAGCCTTTTTACTTAACTAGGTACTATAGGGTCTAGTTATATCCCTTCCTTCTACATACTTCTTCTACCTTATATTAGTCTTCTTAGTCCGCTTAATTATCTAGCTTAATAGGCCCTAGTAAAGGGTCTCTAGTAGTGCCTTTATGTTATTTATATAGCTCTAGTAAGCTAATATAGAACACTAAGTGGATATAATAAGACGTAGGTAGATATAGTTGGTATACTTATTTTCTAACTGGTTTGGCTATACTAAAAGGTCTAATAAAGCATGCTATAAGTTTCTTACTTAGCCTTTTTAGTTTAAGGTTCTTAGTTGATAGTAAGACTAAATCCCCTACTTTGTATACCTATAGTTAGTGATAATAATTGTAGTATTTTGCCTACGCCCTAGCGGCGCTTTCCTAGCGCTTCGCCAGCGCTTCGCGTTTAAAGGATATTCTTTTAATCCTCTTAGAGGCGGCTAAAATAGAACTACTATTATCCGCCTTAACTTTGTATTCTAGACGCGGGTAAAACCTATAGCAGGTATAGAATGGGCTTATACCTATTATGCTATATTTAGTATTATTATAGGCGAATTCGGCTAGCAATAAAAGGCCTGCCTAGTTACTTTGCTTTTTGTTATAGAATATACAGAGGTAATACTCTAGGGTTTAGTTCTGGCGTTCTGTTTGCCCATCTATTTACAGGTAAAAGGCTATACTTAGCCTACGTTTTATCTTTATAGCAAAGTATAGCTCCGACTAGAACTTACTAGTAAAGATACTGCCGCGATTAGATATAATCCCCCTAGGGGCTCTAAAATGGCGTACTACTTTATTAAAGAAGAGATCCGCGAGTTTGGTTATAGTAATAGTTTTTACTATAGGTAGATATAAGGCCATCTTAGTATAGCGGTCGACTATTATATATATTACGTTATATACCTTATTACCTCGTTTACTAGGCGGTAGGCCTGTAATAAAGTCCATCGTAATCTTCTACCACGGCTAGTCTAGGCAAGGCAGCGCTTAAAGCTTACTATAAGGGTAATATTAAGGCGCACGTATACGTTAGCATAAATTATAGGTAGAGATATAGTTTATAACGTCCGTATTTATACTAGGCCAGTAGTACTTACGCGAAAGTAGATCTAAAGTCTTTTTCTCACTAAAGTGCCTAGCTAGGGCATTATTGTAGTAAATCTATAGGAGTTCTATATGAACTACTAGGTCTAGGGGTATATATAGCCTCCCGCGGTAATAAAGTAGTCTAGCGGAATTAAACTACCACACTAGCTTTAAGCGGGCGCGTTAACGGCGTCTCGTAGTATCTATGCTGTTGCTGCGCTTTTATAGTATAAAGTTATTTTTAGTCTAAAGTCCTTTAATAAGCTTAATGACTGTTTCTATACTGGACTTGTAAGCACTCTCTTAAGTACTTACTTCTCTAACCTAGGTTCTTATTACGCGCTACTTAACGGCATACGTGTAGGTTGCCTAGTTAAACTATAATACTATATAGCCTAGGCGTACCGCCGTTAGGTCGCCGGCTTATAGCTATAAAAACAACACCTTTATAAAAGGCTCGCTTTCTTATACACCTAATAGGACTTTTACCTTAGGTTAGTGGCCCTATATTCCTAAAGTCCTTTAGAGCAATAGTAGTATAGTATCTTCCTCTAGCGGACCCCCTACGCCTAGGGGTCGCCTTGACGGCGCGTCTGCGGGGTTTGTTTTTCCCACCCTATGCTTAATAATAAAGTCATAGGCAGCTAATACTATAGCCCATCTAGCTTGCCGTCTATTAAGGGCTTTTACCTTTATAAAACCCTTTAGATTATTATAGTCTATAAGTACTTCTAGGCGGCTTAATAGCCCCTTAATATAGTATCTCTAATGCTTAAAAGCCTCTATAATAGCTAGTAGCTCCTAATTATAGGTCTTATAATTACGCTCTACTGGCGAAAGCTTCCTAAACTAAAAGGCTATTAGATACCAAAGGCCATCTTTAAACAGCTATAATATAATTGCTACTAGGCCTTGTATAGAGGCATTAGTCTCTAACTAGGTTAGTAAGCCCGGCGTATAGTGTCGCAGGAGCGGCGCCGTCGTAAAGGCGTTATAGAGCTAGCGTATTGCCTACTTCGCCTCTTTAGGCTAACTAAGAGGCCTAGCTTTATGGCCGTTCTTTGCTCCCTTAAGAAGATTAGTAATAGGCTTTATAATAGTAAAGTACTTATAGATAAACCAGTAATAGAAGTTGGCAAAGCCTAGGAAGACTTAGACATCCCTATAGGATTAAGGGCTCTCCTACTTGGTAATAGCTTCTACCTAGCTAGGATCTATTGCTACGCCTTTAGGATTAATAATATATCCTAGGAACTTAACCTCTTATACGCTAAACCTGTACTTCTTAAGGTTTGCATATAGTTAATATTACTATAACCTACGTAGCACTTCTAGTACGTGGCGCTAGTGTTCCTCTAGATTTTTAGAGAAAATTAAAATATTATTAAGGTAGACTATATAGAAGACGTCTACCAGTTCTAATAAGGCCCGATTAATATAGCCCTAAAAGGTCACTAGTCCGTTAGTTAGCCTAAAAGGTAAAACTAAATACTTAAAGTGGCTGTAACGCGTGCGGAATGCCGTCTTTTACTTATCGCCCCAATGGATACGAAGGCGGTAGTACGCATTTATTAGGTCTAACTTAGTAAAGATCTTAGAACCTACTAAGCGGTCCAAGGTCTTACTAATTAATAGTAGTGTAAGACGATTCTTAATCGTTACCTTATTAAGGCCTCTATAGTCTATACAGAGCCATAACTTCCTATCTTTTTTAGGTATAAATAGGATAGGTGCCCTTATAGGACTAGTACTTAGTTAGATCTAGCCTTTAGCTAAGGCGTTATTTAAGTACTCCCTTAGTACCTCTAGCTCCTTAACTAAAAGGTTATAAAGCGGTCTATATGGGACCTCCTATCCCTCTTCTAGGTTAATAGTATGGTTGCCCTAGTAGTGTTAGGGTAGCTTTCCTGCTTCCTTATATAAGAAGATATTGCTAGCTTTTTTTAACTATAGGGGAAGGACTAGTAAGCTGCCGTTGTCTTATTTGCTAGGTATTAATCTAGTAATTACTAGGGCGAAGACCCTAAATTCCCTCTAGAGAGACTCCGCGAAACTTTTAGGGGTTTATAGTAATAGGGACGAGCCGTTTAGCTTTTATTACTACGCCTTTGCCTTATAGTTAATAAGAAGTCGGGCCTTCTTTAACCCTAGCATACCTAGGGTAATAGTAGGGGATACGTCAGCCATTCTATAGCAGATAAGGGTTACTTCCCTTATTTTACCCTAGCTATCCTTTATTCTTAATAGTACCTTATAGGCTTTATAGTAATATGCCTAAGTTTTATTTAACCAGGAGTAGGTAGGTAATTCTATGTCTAGTATTTTAAAGTTATACTCCATTACGAATTACTAATTAATTATATTTACTTTAGTGCTGAGATTAAGCATTACTAAGGTCTCCTTTTAGGTTTACTTAGATAGGACTTCTTTTAAGATAGTAATAGCTTCCTTATAATTTAGTAGTAGCTTACGCCTTATGGGTATAAGGGGCTTTAAGGGCGCCTGCCTTTTCCTAGCGTTAAGATGGCGTTTACGCTACTTAACTGCGGCTAGTACTGTTGTGGCTTTAGGCACTGTCGCCACTAATATCCTAGCTTGCTATAATTTTTATAGTTCCCCTTGGGTTAGGTTGAATCCCTAGTAGTACTACTTCGCCCCGCCGTTATATCGCTGGCGGTAGTTTTAGAGTTTGCTTTCCCTAAGTTATCTAATAGGGTGGTCTTTATATTTAAGTTTGCGGCGCGCCTATTACTTCTAGCCTATAAAGCACTTGCGCTCTTCTGGTTTTCCTCTAATAGGGCAGCTAAGGAAACTAGCTAATCTTAAGTTTATAGAAACTCCTAATAGTTGGTAACCGCAAGCTGTAGCTCTAGCTATAGCTTCGCAAATAGGTATATTATTAGATGCTTTGCATTATAGGGAGGATTAATTTATACTTTTAAGAAGGTTAGGTAAGCAGCAAACTCGTTTATAAGTTAATTGGTTCGTTATATTGCCCTTATATATATTAGGGCTATATAGAGTTCTTAATTAATAGGACTTTTAATTTAGTTAATTAGGAATTCTATTAGCTCCTTTTAGGTAAACTATATATCTAGGTGGTTATCTTTATACTATAGCTAAAGGGTTCGGTTAGTTTCCTTTATATATTATATAGTAAACGTAACTTTAGTATCCTTATCTGCGAAGCCGTTGTGCTTTAGGCGGAATACTAGCTTTAAGCTATTGCGGAAGTCTTAGTGCTCTTATATAGTCTTACCATAATATAGAGCAATCTTCTCTATTTTAACGGCCTGTTTTAACGGAGCGCCTATTATATTAGTAGCCTTCCGCTTAAGGTTTAGACGTATTTGGCTGCTATCTAAGTACTCTAATAGGATAGTTTAAGGTTATAGATTTAGGTTAGGAACGGAAGTTGACGTTACCTTGCCGCGTTAACGCCGTCTTAGTACTTTTACCTCTTCCCTAAGCAAGTATAGTTTTCTTTACTCTAAGAGTTATAGCTTCTCATTTTCTAGCCATTATATTTCTTTCTATATATCCCCTTTATCCGTAGCTTCTGGTTCTGTCTGGGACGATATAGGTTCGCCTATATTATTCTAGGGCCGATCCCTAGGCTTAGTAGTACGCACTGCGCTAGTACGCCCGCGTCTTACTATTAGGTTAATAGGCTGCGATATAGTTAATAAATATAGGTCGTCTTCTTGATAGAGGGTTGCCGCTATGTAGTCGTGGCCTTAGCAGACCGCTATATTATTGGGCCACTACCCCTAAAAAGGGATAAGAATTCAGTACTATTAGAACGCCAAGGTCCTTAGGGCATGTAGTAACGTAATAACAGTAACGGAATGCAATGAGTATCTGGTTCTTAATAAAGTAGAACTGTAGAACTAAATTCTGCTGTTCTCTAATACGGGGCGACTACGTTTTGTAGTCGCCTCGCCTGCGCCTCGCCTGCGCTAAGCCGGTTACGGCTAGTGCGTCTTTATGGCCTAACACCGTATTATAGGCGAATAGGTTAGTCTCTATATAGGGTTCTATAGCAGACTCCGTAGTGAGTTCTAAAGCCATAAGCAGGTATATATAAGCCTTATTAGCTAGCTCTATACTTATAGAGGTTACTTCCTCTATAGTAAGTATCCTAAAGGTGGTAATATAGGTAGAACTATTATTAGGTTCTCCGGCATTGCTCCTAGAGTTGTTAGCGTTTTATATATAGGCTTTAAAGTCTAAATCTTTATCTTTATCTCTTTTGCAAGCAGCAACGTATTGCTTAAAGTAGTTGTTAAAGTTACCCTTATTGCGGCCCTTAATATTAATAAAGCGTCTTCTATAGTTATCTTTAGACTAATTACACTCCTCTTTTATATATTTCTAAGAACGGCAGTTCTCCTTCTTATAGACGTAACACTTAGCCTTTAGTCTGTTATTAGTTTTATAAAAGCGATTGCTGTTATAGCGATTAGTGTTTTAGTCTTAACTCTAGTTATTCTAATAGTAGCGTTAATCTATAAAAAAAGGCTTAGTAAGATAGTCTTATTAAGGCCTATAAGGGGTATTCTTTTTCCCACGTAATAATAGAGGATTATAGCTTACTAATTAACTGAGAAAGGTCTTTTAAAGGGTTAGAGATAGCGATATAGCATACTAGTACTCCCTAGTAAGCAGTAACTAATTTATTTATAAGAATGCGGTTTATATAAAAGTCTAGGTATAGTTTATAACGTTGCTTTAGCAGTTTATCTATAAGTAGTTGGAAGTTCTAATAGATTGACTTATTAGGGTTCTTGTTTATAACTCCTTAGAGGGTTATACTATTCTACTCTATAAGGTTCTTATAGTAGTATTCTAGCCCTTTAAAGAACTATTATATATAGTTATAGGCTTTAGTAAAAGGTCTTAACTCGAGGTTACTATTATAGTAGTAGTCCTAAGTAAGCCCTTTTAGCATACTAGGGAATACTACTGCGTAGCCTTTTAGTAGTAAGCCAGATCTCTTGCAGATGTTATAAAAAATGGTTAACTTAAAGTTAAAGCTGTCACTAACTCTATTGTACTTTTAGTTATCTATATAAATCTTTATAATTATGGCTATTTCCTTACTATATCTAGGTCCTTGCCTAGGTCCTTACTCTATACTAGGCATAGCTAGTTTGGGTAGTATATGTATATATAGCTACTGCGGTTGCTACGGCTGCTATAATTGCTGCTCTTTTGGCTATAGCAATTAGTCAATAAGGGTGTGTATTTGCCTATAGTTAGAGGTAGGCTAAATAGGGGTAGGCTAAATAGTAGACTAAATAGCGGGCTAAATAGTAGACTAAATAGCGGGCTAAATAGTAGACTAAATAGCGGGCTAAATAGTAGACTAAATAGCGAGCTAAATAATAGGCGTCGGAGGTAATAGGGGTAGTGGAGGCGTAGATATAGGTATTTGCGTACCAAACCTAGGTAGTATTGCAACTATAGCTATAGGCTGAGACGGTAGACTGTTATAAGTGTGGTTTAACCTGTTTTGTAGTGCTTTTATAGCTAGTGGTTCTGCTAACTCCTTAATAGTTGCTACGATCTCCTTATCTGTCCATTAATATAGTTCTTTTTATTATACAACTTTAAATAGCAGCTTAGATATAGTAACTCTGCTATTATATTTGCCTATATAAATACCTCTTTTAAGGAGATGTCTTCGCAATTTAGATTTAATATCTGTGCGTATTTTCTTAAAGCTCTCCACTATAAATCCCTTAAACTGCTCTTAAAAGACGGCCCGTAAGTTATTGTCTGTAAGGTCTTATATTTTATATAGATATATTATCGTTTCTACAAACTCTATCAGTTTGTCCTTTATAGCCTTATCTATATTAATTCCGTATCCGTATTTACTAGCCCTTACGGCCTATTCTTTTTCCGTTAGTGCTATAGTTATAGGTATAAGGGTAGGTGTAAGGGTAGGTATAAGGTTAAGGTTAAGGTTGAGGTTAAGGTTAAGGTTAAGGGTGTAAAGGTAAGGGTGTATACGTGTCCCCTTAATAAATCTACAGTTTTTAAGGACTAAAGACAATTCTTAGCAAAGATACAATCCTCTAGGCGATTTTACGCATTGGTGGTTAAGCTAATACAGGGTCTCGAGCTTTAAGGGTGGTGTTTTCCGGGTGTATACGTGTCCTATTAACAAATCTATAGTTTTTTTTTTAAAGAACTGAAGATAATTCTTAGTAAAGATATGAGCCTCTAGGCGATTAAACGCGTCAGTAGTTAAGCTAATACGTAGTCTTAAGCTTTAAGGGTAACGTAGCTCTCTCCTTTAACTGAAATAGGGCGATAACTCTGCGATCATTAAATACTAGGTAAGTAGTGCTGTTTCTTAAGATTTGCTATTGCGTATTTCCTAATCTGTACGTCTACTAATTAGTGTTAGTATACTCGCATTATCAACATACACGAATATCACTTATAGTGGTACGTATGCGGTGTTAAAGTTAGTAGTTATTGATGTTTAGAAATAGGGGTTTGCTCTAAGGTCAGATTAGCTAGTCTTGCTTCGTAGTCCCGTAACTACGTTACATGACTAGCATTCCGACACTTATTTATTAATAACTATAAGATATATTATATAAATTTTTAAATATAGCTTATTAAATAATAAATAAAGTTTTTTATAATTTTTAATTGGTAGTCTATACGCTAATAAGTAAGTAAAGAATAAGGACTCTGTCTATTTAAACTATAAAGAAAAGAAACTATTTATATATAAGGTAGGTATTGAAAATAGAAAAAGGGGGGGGTACATAACTAAACGG
>Ga0307515_10015512_pt1 | contig 14028 bp, 19 predicted proteins | sample 17_EM_MG_FD_194513 | JGI IMG/M metagenome (GOLD analysis project Ga0307515, IMG submission 194513) | Populus trichocarpa ectomycorrhiza microbial communities from riparian zone in the Pacific Northwest, United States - 17_EM | ecosystem: Host-associated > Plants > Roots > Unclassified | place... | reverse complement strand
CTGTTCACTTCAAAAGGGCCACCGAACTGACGACGGACGCCGCAGCGTCGAGGGTGTTGCCGAGATGACCGCCCTGGGATTAAATCTGGACCGTGGGGCGTTCAAGGATTCGGGGAGATATGGGTACTGTTCTCACCGTTTTCAGTGTGGTGTGGGTGACTAATGGAAAGCCCAGTCCGCACCTTCTCGCCCCAACTGCCTCCGACTTGGTCAAATACGGCAAGCGAGACACAATTCTTGCGGGGTTCCACTCTGACCTCAACTTCCTGTCCGTCGTCACCCATCCTCTACCCGTTTTATTTTGAGATTAACTCCTCCGTCGCTCAGGACGATCCACGGCCGTTCGCGCTACCCAGGCTTGCATATCTGGGCACGCAACACGGGCAAGCGCATCGCAGTCAAGGTACCCCCCGGCCGGTACCTCCTCGTTCAGGCGGGAAAACAGATCGAGCACCTCACCAACGGGCTGATCAAAGCCGGTCTGCACGAGGTCGTCGTCAACTCGTCCACGCTCGAGGTCATCGAGAAGCGCAAAGTCGAGAATCCCGACCGGCCACTCATCAGGATCTCGAGCACGTTCTTCTGGCATTTGAACAGTGATTTTGATCTGGAACCGATATCGGAGCTAAAGCCGCGTGTCGAGAGAATGGGCGAGGAGGTTGGTACTTATCCGAAGATGAAGGTTGGGGATCAGGTTTCTATGTGAGTGCACCTTTTTTTGGTGAGGTTCAGGTTGGGATGCTGATTTCGGGTATGCAGGGAATTGAAGCACATTGCACTTATGGCTTGAAGTGGAGTCCTAACGTTTCTCTTGGTGCAGCACATATCTGTAGGCTATGTATATATGAAGGAAGTCGGTTGTCACCGTTATACTGTGTTTGTTGCCTGTTGAGGGCATCTAAACGCAAATCTTGGGGTCGAGGACCCTTCAAATGAGTATATTAAACCAAATTCTATAGGACCTTAACTCGGGGGCATCTGTGAAGGATATCAGAGATGTGTAAAAGGATAAAAAGGTTCGGCATGGACTCACGGCGGGTTGTTGCCGACGCGTGGCAGGATCAGTGCTCTCTACAATGAGCTCTGGTGCTTTGTTTTTCAAGAATGCCACAATTTTCGTGTCATTTGCCTCTCTGTATTTGAGCCCGATCTCTGGCTTCTTTGCCAGCAAGAATTGGAGCCCAGTGACTGGAGCCGTGCCACTGAGCTTCGCAAAGTCAGTACCACCAAGGTTCTGGAGTTCCGTTGGTAGCCATTTCCCGTATTCCCCCTGCTGTTCCATCCGTCGTTGCTGGCGAGCCAAGTTGGCCTTGTGAGCGGCGGGAGAGGCACGCACAGGTGCTGTTCTAGAGGGCACACCAAGTAGAGAAGCAGTGACAGCGGCGTCCTGTGAGTCGGAAAGCTCCTGTGCTATCGTAGGCGTCGGCTCAAGAACGTCTTGTTCAAACCTGCGTTGGTTGAACCGTTCGTAGACTTGTTCCCGTGGACCACTGATGAGCGCCTCTTGAAGCTGTTCAAACTCACTCAGCATCATCTTATCGAAGAGGTTGTCGAGCCTCTCGAATTCGGCGTCGGCAGTTTCGTCCATCTCACCCTGCTCTACTTCCCGTTTCTTTCCCGTTTCTCTGCCTCGCCTGCTTTCTCGCTTTCCCTGGCCGCCGCCTTGGCGACCTCGGACGTGAGTTTGACCCTCGCGGTGTCCTCGAAGTGCGCCGCCCTCATCAGTTCTTCGTCGATTGCGGAAGTTGGTACCGCCGTCACTGCGCCTTTGCCCAACTCCTTCAACTTGAGCCAAATCATTGCCCCTTCCAAATGAGCGAGGAGCCCGATGCCCACTGGCTGCCCCACTCTCATTGCCTTTAGAACGGAGGGTGGGGAATGCCCTGCGTCCATGCATTCTAATGGATGCACGGCGCACTCTCTCCGCTTCAATGTCGTCGAATGCCATGGATTGTTCCTGCTCGCTGAACATAACCGAGCGGTCTTCTGGTATTTGGGTCCCTTGGATTTGGTCCTCTGCGATTTGGCCCTCTGCGATGTGGTCCTCTCTCCATGCGGTAAATCTTCTGCGTTTCCAGGCACCTTTTTTGTTTACACGGCTCAGATCGAACACTGCGGGTGAAGGTTCGTTGATTATGAATGAAACCAGTGGAGAATTGCCTCACGAGCTTCGACGTCTGTTTCTCCCTGTTTTGCTTTGGCTTCCTCAAGCAGTGATTCAATTTGTGTAGTCTCAAAAGTGGTTCTCTGTTGACCAGAAGACATAGAACTGGTCGTTTGATGACTCGATACCTGCTCTGAACACATAAACACAAGGTGTGGGTCAAAAAACTCGGCAATGAAGCAGAACGAATGAACCTGCGCATATCCTCGAAGATGTAGAAAATGGCTTCGAAATAAGGACGCGTGAACGGCGTGCTGCGACTCGTTGAGCGAACATTTTGCTGCCGTCACGTCACAGGATGTAAGGGCGAGAGGCGAAACCGGCCACAACAAACAAAGAACGGGGTATGGTCGTTGATCTCAACCATCTGGAGATGTCAACCGCAGAATACTCTGTTTCACTATGGGCTCGTGCTCAGTTGGAAGGGTGCTTGTCCGTTCCTCACTCACCCTTCGGATTATGGTGATAATGCATCTGCCACCGAGCCCTGCGCCCCAATAGGTGCTCATAAGCTCTCGATTATCTGGGACTCGATTTTCGGGCAGAGCTGATGGTGCCTCTGACCGTCAGATCAGTAGGTCTCGCCATCTCGGAGTTATACTTACTGAAGCAGATGTGAAATAGGTTCTCTATGCGTAAATTGATTTTGACCTTCTCTTGGTCATATCCCATGTTGATTAGCCACTCACCTTCCAAGCTTGAATTCAATACTGATTGGAGATTCCCATGGCGGTCGGCAACTGTGTTCGACGCTTTTCATATCTAGTGCTCGGCAACGTGTTACACGCTCCTGATTCTGATTGGGGTCCCAAACGACCACTGGGTTACGACTCATGTCGATCCATCCTCCAAATATTCTACTAGGAATCACCGCGACTCGCTTGCGGTCTCACCGGTCACGTCAACAAACTAACTCAAGTGCTAGTTTAACTTGTGCCCAGGCGGTGTTGGACTCTAGGCTTTCATATGAAGCTCGTGGACCGAAAGGTTCGTGCAACTCCCGAGCTGGTGGCAAAGTCGCAACCGCAAGTTCTGGTCCTGTAATGCGTGCATGGTCTTCCCTTTTGTGGAAACCCTGCCGTCTCCGACATTATTACTCGGACGCATGCACTACACCACAGGAGACGTTGAGACTCCCGCACTTTTGATCTGCACCTATACGGCCACTCTCCTTTAGAACTTTGGCCACCTCAATTGGCCAATTTTATTTTATTTTATTCAACTCCTGTACCCTAGCCACCACCGAGAAATTTGGCCTCTCGGCGATTGCCGTTTGGGCCGGGGCTGATGTTGGCGTGACCGATCTGAAAACATGAGTCTGTACAAAGCGGGCGCCAACATTTCTCTGAACGACTATTGTTATGTTGCTACTCATTGGTTGGTGGGCAAAAGTATTTTAGCTCGGTATGCAACACGCACAATACTGCACGCATGTAATTAGGTTTAACTTATGGACAGGTGTCATTGGCGGAGCCATATGCTCATACTGCCATCCTTTACATTCGCCGACGGTGTGTCAAGTCAATCAAGGTGACCAATGCACCATTTGTGCGTGTGATGGGCCTTTCCCTTCCACATTTCCGCTATACCATAGGCGGTAGCCGTCAGTCATTGAATAGTTTTGAAGGTGGTCCTTGTGAGAATACTACCGGCTGTGCATCAATTGTCGACGAATGGCCACTGAGAAATCTGGTGATAATCCTTAATTCTGCATGTACACTCTCAATCGACAACACTGCACACGACACAAGGAACTCAACGGAAGGCTGAGCAAGAAAAGAAGTACCTCATGCTTCGAGCTTGAGGCGATCACTACCCGCCCAGAGATTCCAGGCTTTCCTGTCTAATGTGTAGCTTCAGAATCGGCTTTGGGCTTACCCTGGGCATCTCCTGACAAGACCCACCGTGGCGTAATGCATATCTCTAGAGTACCTCATTGGAATCATATCGTTAAGCTCGTGGTTCATCCTTTCCGCTTCGGATACTATGCGCATGTAGATTCCACCTCTTTCTCTGGATCCGACGTGGAGTCCGGAGGCTTATGGTGGTCTGGTCCACATCCGATTGCCGCGTTCCCCATCACACAGCCGTTGTCCACTAGAAATGCTGCGGCTTCTGTGTCGACATACTGCATCGGAACCTTGTGGATGCCTAGAAACAGTAGAAACCAGATCACCATGCACCGTGGCCCTATCATGCAACCTCTCAACTCAATCTATCACTTGGACTCCAACCACGACAACGAACCAACTCTGTTCTATTTGGCCCTTTGACTGGGTTGCCATTTGGAGTACTTGAGCCTAAAATATTGGGGTTTGACGTGGGAATTGTATTAGTAACTGCGGCACAGTACTCCAATAGAGCACCCCAGGACTCTCTTCTGGCTTCCAAGGAATTTATCTAGCTGAAATGCAAGCTATGAATCTCGGGAGACTCCCTGCAGAGGTCCTCCTGCACATCTGTGAGCGCCACTCCCTGCCAAGAGGTCTGCAACTGAACATATTTATTAGTCTCTTACCTGGACCTGCCAGAACTCCTTTCGCTCTCCCGAGCATCTTGGAACCTGCGCACTCTAGCCACCGATCCCATTCTACATCGTGAACGAATCCTCGTGGTGGCTCCTTCACGCGTGGAACACTCCCTATTCTATCAAGGAGTAGCGGGTCCTATAAGGCCGACCGTCCCTGATCTCGTTCAAAGAAATGTAATTCGTGGACTCCAGGTCGAAAGGCGATGGAGAATGGGTGCGTACTTATACTCCGCTCAGGTGAGCGTTCTGGTATCTTTAGGCGCTTTATAGTGTTTATTGATCCGCCATAGTCCGTTAAGCAGTACGAAACCTCTGTCCGCCTACATCACGACCACGTAGTCCGCATACTGACACGCAATTTGCGTGCCCGGGCCTTGCAACCAATACCCGAGTCTCTCTCTTCCAACCTACACAACCACGTGCCCATAGAAACGTGTTCTCACCAAGTTTCTCGCTCACTCCTTCCTGTCATTGTCCGTTTGAAGTGGTCAATGGCACGCGATCGGATCTCGCGCTCAGTACGCGTTAGACCGCCTGCGAAAGGCCTTATTAACGACGAAAAAAACTTCAAGCGCTGGTGGGAGGGGAGCGGGCGTGCGCTCATGAGGGAGAACGAAAGAGTGCGCCTTGCGATTTGCCCCGGTATCAAGAATCGCATAGGGTTTTATGAGAATCTCTCTCAACAATGATTGGGCGCTGATCTTCGATAAGCATATTTTCCATATGACTACTCTGCCGCATACCAGTTCTCGGTGTTTATATGAATCCGGTTCTACATGATCATGGGGGAGGGTATGGATGGTTTTGTACATTTGATGAGGACTATTCTCAGAGCTACACATAGGTCAGGCCGACTGAATATTGGTTCCCTTATATCCAGACAAATGTCATAATGGACTGTGGTCTATATCTTGTTGTACCGCCACGATCGAGATCTCTCGTCTGGAATCGCCTGTGAGATATACTTGATATTGGCATGCGTAAAGGTTAGGTTGAAACTGGTTCTTTTCGTAGTTGCCGAGAAAGCGACTTCCCTATGTTATCGACAAATTTACTGAGGGAACGTGGCAGCTCTCTAGGCGACAGGGGGGGTATCCGAGGTCCATCTGAGGTTTTAGGACGAGTCATGACTTCCAGAGTCTTCCGCACACTCCACGACCGAGATCTCGATATCGGTTTCGGCGGCACACATGACACATGGTCAAGCTGCACCGCCAGAACATAAGTCCGCTCTTCCTGCGCGACCGGCGCCGCGGCCTGTGGTTCTCGCTTTTTTCGAGTGGTTGTGAGGGATCTCAACAACGGGTGACCACGGTCACCGCCTCTGTTGGACCCTTTGACGAGTTGTGGAGTGGAATTCGTTTGGATGGCGTAGAAGGGATGGGAAGGGTTGAACGGGGGAAAATCCACCGGAAGGGTCGGAGGAAGACGAACAAGCGATTTGTTGGGGTCGCACGCCATGAGGAAAGCGGAACCAGTCCAGAGAGTGCTACAAGGTATATTAGATTGACCAGCAGGTCAGCAAATATGAAACCCGTTACTCGGTGAACGCACCTCTGAGCGAGCGGGATCGCTAACGAGAACGGGGAATAAATCGTGCGGGAAGTCGTCCTGGATGCAGGCCCCCCATAGACTTATAAACAATGAGCGTGCGAACCATCAGGCGACTATCACCAAATTTACAGTCAACGCCCAGCTACATGTCCCAGCCATTTAAATTACGAGCATCGGAATGTTAATGCGGTGCTGATCATCTCCACCGGAGAGAATGTCCCGTTTCCGCTTGAACGAATGGTCTGCCAGTGTAGTAGTGAGGCAATGAGGTCGCCGAGAAGCGAGGAGTTTGTGGATTGGATGCGCCTGACCTCGCCAGGAGTGCCAATGGGCATGGGTATTCACAATTGACGAGGAGCTGTTCATCAGGGGGCGTCAAGAAGGACTATCAAGAGCTTGTGTGATGGCGTTCTCTTGCTTGCTTAGGATAGGCATCACTGAAATCAACGTTACCGACGGTTCACTAACACTTCTGACTAGGGAACGAGTCTTGGCGGTGAGGAAAGAGGAAATCGACGGTCTATAACATTACGCCGACTGCACAAGCTCTTGCTTTAGTGCTCACGACGAGTTCTCCAGAGCGGTCAGGAACTTTTCTAAATCGAATGCGGGGTCATCTGGATTCGTAATTACTAATAAGTAGAGAGAGTAGAACCAGTGAGATACACAAGGCTGCCATAGGTATAAATGCACGTACCTCCGCCCTTCTTGCTCTGTTGCTGTTCCTGCCACGCCTTCTTCGCATTTGAAATCAGCTGCTGTCGGTGGTGGTGTGCTATGTGATCCTCCTGCTTGTTCTTCTGAGCTTGCAGTGTTCTCCGGTGGAAGATACCATATGCAATTCCGCCCACGAGAGCCGAGTAACGAACGACCTGAGAATGCCAAACACGAGAACTCGTAAGCAGTCATTTTGGCGCCTTTACAATGTGGTTTGGACACACGTTCACTGTAGCCGAAGCCATGAGAGGGAGTCGAAGTCTGGACGAAATCACGACTCTCGAAAAATGTCGTCTACCCTGATGTTTGCAAGGGAATTTAAGCACAACGGGAGTCCAAGATTGTCCTGTGAAGTACTGACGATTTTCCAGACGAACAGAGTCGTGGTCGAGGTTTGAAGTCTTGTAAACAAATAGTCGTTACCTTGGACCAGCCCGTGTCTGCGTTGGGGTTCGGGACGCGTGCCTACCGCATTGAGGACGTGACGTTATCTCGGGAATATGATGGACGACGATGACGATTTCCTTTATGGAGGCGGGGGCGCGCCTGCCCACGAACAAGGTAGTGCGCATGACCGACTTAGCCAAAGAGGCGCACTGACCGTGATGATCAAAACTTTGCACTTGTTTCATGCAGCAGAGTATGTATTCATCGTTTTGCGAAGAGCCGACACCTTAACCCCTACAGAAAAACGCCGGAAGCCGTGTCCCGCCAGTCGTACACCCCAGAACCTATAAACTTTGACAGAGCGACAGAACTAGACGGTGATGCAACAGCAAAGGACACTGCAACTCCTCCACCGCCAGCCTCTGGAGGTGCCGAAGACGACGATGATGAGGAAATGGACGAAGAAAGTAGTGAGGACGTGTGTACCAGTCCACCTACCCTTGTGATGAATAATATACCTTATTTCCTGACTCTTCGGCGCGTTCCTTAAGGATGTGGAAATTATTACAGAACCAACCGCAACTGCGCCAACGGACTTCAAGTACGCCAGTCACCCCTTTTTCTAGCACCACAAAACTAATTGCTGGCTAGAACTGCCGCGAGCCGCAATATACTCTCGGGGGCCCCTGGGTTGACCCGAGTCGCGGTTCACCCCGTCGCTAGAGGTGAGTCTACAAGTAATGTTACCTATATGTCCTCTCCTCGTTATCCTGCGTATCGTATTCTCGTATCTGATCCAATCTTCCAGCACCCGCTGCGCCAATACATCCGGTGCATTTGACTACTGAGTACACACCGCTTGGGAGAGATCGGGAAGCTGTGAACCATGCATCAGTCAAGAAGCCTCAACCCCCATCGGCGCCATCTCATCTTCAGCAAACCGGAACACAGGCTTTGGCAGTGCGATCTTCCACACCAATACAGCAGACTTCCGGAGATGCACCTACTACAACTGTACAAACGACTGCGGACACGAACAACTCTGATACCAGACCCGAGTCTACCAAGGTGGAAGATGGTGTTGATCCCAAGACCCTACCCTCGGTCCGTGCACTGTCAAATGCGCCAGGCCTCAATCCTAGTGCGCCAGGAATGCTTGATGGACGCAGCATCTACGAAGTTGATATTGCGAGCTTAGAGAGCAAGGCCTGGAGGCGGTGAGGAATTCTTAGTATCCACTAAGCGAGTTCGATTACTCACTTGAGGTGCCTACAACAGACCTGGGGCGGATCTAAGTGACTGGTTCAACTATGGCTTCGACGAAATTTCCTGGGAGGCGTATTGCAAGAGGAGAGAAATTATGGGAGATATGGCAGACAAGCTCAAAATCAACGTACTTGTAGGATATGAGATTCCCTTGTGTGTTCTTGCCTGCCATTACTGATGAAATGCGCTCAGAACTTCGCGAACCTGACAGAAGAGCAGTTCCTGAACGCAGCCGAAGCGCGGAAACCTGCGATCCTCGGTGCCCACTTGGCCTCAATGCAGATGGGTGGCGGGGCAGACGTCAAACCAGGGATGGGCGTCGGGATGGGAGGCGGAGCTGGTCCTAATGTCGGCATAGGCGCTGGTTTCGGAGGTAGTATGATGGGCCCTCAAGGTGGTAACATGAACATGGGCATGACGGGTCCAGGAGGACCTAGTGGGGTTCAAGATATGGGGGGAATGGGCATGGGCATGATGGGCATGGGCATGCCCATGGGCGGAGATATGGGTATGCAAGACGTCGTCGATGGTGGCCCTGGCAACATGGGTATGGAGTTTGGCTCGTCTGGTCCCGGCATCGGTGGACCGATGGCGATAGCGATGGGCGGGGAATTCATGGGGGTAGGTTTTGAAGTCGCCTACGTTGATTCTCTTGCTACTGATGCGCCTTCACCAGGACCCAGTTATGATGGGTGGTGGTGGTGGTACACCATTTGGCGGTCACGGCGGCATGGAACCCAATCAAGGAGTCAGCGGTGGACCCGGCCCCGGCCCTAGCATAGGAAACGTGCCTCCCACGGCCCCGGCTGCGATGGGCGGTGGTGGTGGCACTCCGATGCGCCAATTGCCAATCCCTGGAGCGCCAACCGGCCCTGCTGCAAGCATGGGCGGGAGTGGAGCAAGCACGTCATTTGTAGGTGTTACTCCCCCCACCGGACCTGCTGCCACTCGCAATGCTCGGGGCGCTCCACCTCCCGCACCGAGAGCCGCACGTGGTGCTTTTCGTGGACGCGGAAGAGGTGCTGGATTTGAAGCAAGTATGTAGTCTCTGAAGTTCTTTGTCAGTGAAGCTATCAACTGACTCTCGGTCCGTAGGTGGCATTCCTCCACGAGCAACCTCCCCGCTTCCACCCAATGTTCCAACTGGTCCTCGATCTCAGCATCGCTACAAGGACCGTGATACGAATGCACCGGCTACTGAGCCTCTCGACTACGGGGCCGATGCAGGCGACCGGGAGCGTGACAGAGATCGCGAGGGTCGTAGCAGCACGAGAGAACGAGAACGAGAACGAGATAGGGATCGGTATGATAAGGATGATAAGGATGATGACAGAAAGGCACGAAAGAGGAGAGCGAGCCCGAGTGACGATGGCAGGGAAAGGACGTCGAAGCGAAGATGATAGGCTCATTCCGCTATCCATTTGCTCTGTGTAATATATCAGTCGAGGGCCTAACCGGGTGGGAAGCGCCGACCACTGACCGTCGCCGCGCCAATCTATCACCAGCGTGCACGTGATGGAACATATTATTTAACATCAACCCAACTGACATTTGCCACCGTCTTGCCCTTGGATTCTGCTTTTCCCTCACGAAGGTGCAAACATGTCGGCAGTGGGTAAGTCTGCGTGGATCGCGCTTCGGCGCGAGTATATGCCAATCCAGAGCCTTCCGGATGAACTAGGACGTCGACCTGATCTCTCATAACCGTCGCACGCAATCCAAACCAATTCTCTGTAAACACCGTCCCCTCATGTTCTTCACTGACACATCATCCTTCTCTATGTGCAGGTCAGGACGAAACCCGAAGGTTATCGAGACCTGCGCGGAAGCGAGCGAAGATTGTTCACGAGCCAGCTTTCTCAGGCGCACTATCTAGTGAACCTTCAGTTGCAGGGAGTGACTCAGAGTCAGATTTCGATGCTCCCAAGATGGTGAAAGGAATCGGAAAAACTGCAAAATCAAAAGCAAATGCAGGGACGAAAGGTTTGTTCGTTGTTCACTCTATGCCTTTACGACCTTTGTGTATTGATAAGCTCTCTGTAGGTGCTAAGATTGTTGCTGGAAAGTCTACCCAGTCCAAGATGGTCACGAGCATTGCCAGGAAATCACCACCACGTACGCACCCACGCTTAATCAGTGAACGTAAGTACTGAGCACAACATTTACAGCCATTAAACCCCAAGCCGCTCCACTCACTCAACTTCCGTACGATATGATATGGGAGATCCTCGCCTACTATCCCACTATTCCAAACTGGGAAGTCGCAAAGAACCGAGCAGCCCTGGACCCCAAATATCTCCAGAGATATCAAGTTCTCCGTGCGCTCTCTCAGACGTGTCGCGCGCTTCGTCTCCAGTGCCACCCGCATTTATGGGAGCACGTACAAGCATGCCTCTTAAAAGAAAGCGGGAAGTATGCGAGCTTCTATAGGCAGGTTGGTGAAGCGCTCCAGAAGCAGAGCCAAATTCTGGTGTCGGCCCTTCCAGAACTTCAGCACCTCGTTCGGTGGGTACGCTCTCAGCTGCACTCACTTACATATTGAACTTTTGAAACTCTATTCTCCAGTACGATGACGGTTTCCTTGACCCGCTACCAATTCCCAAAGATTCTCCCTGCGTTTGTCAACGCTCTCGAAATGCTACCCAACTTGCACACCCTTCGCATCTGTCATGCGCATTCTCAAATGTCTACCTATCTCAAAAGCGCTTTTGAAGGTCATGTGTTCCCTCAAATCAAGACCGTCGTCTTGCCATCATGCACGCACAACATCCTTCGCAGCTGTCCAAATGTTAAAGATGTTACAAATATAGAAGAAGATGGGTCCAAACTCATTGGCGCGATTTGCAAAGAGTGTCCTCGGGTCGAGCGGGTCACAAACTTCAAGGTGACCGACTATACGTTGAAGAGTATGTTTTCTACCTACCTGTTGTTCCCTTGATGCTAAACCCGCGGGCCCGTTAATCATAGGACTGGCGAAGGCACTGCCCAGACTTCGTTCTTTTGGCTTGCAGAATGTCAACAATATGGTACGTCCCTTCAAATGATCCGGTGGTTGATCACTCACTCCAGTACAGAAGGAAATCGAGGCGCTTTCGATCTTCCCCGAGTTATCCACCATCGAGTGGTGGCATTACAGCCGTTACCGTCCTTGGGTAATACAGGAGCACGCTGGCAGCAAACAAGAGAAAATCAAGGCCGCCACCACCTTGCTCAGAAAGAGCAAGTTCCAGGGGGACAAAAGGATCGTGATACACCACCCATATAAGGCCTCCATCCCATCCATACAGCAAAAAGAGGAGGACGGCTATGAAGAGGTGTTCAGGCTTCCACAGGAAGTGGCAATTTAGGGTTCTTCGAAAAGGATCTCGTCAGTGTCGCTCTATAATAATGCAATATTACCAACTTTGCCTCTGTTCTCCAGTCAGCTGCCGTGTAGATTCTCCCCATAACTATTGTCCTCATCATCGACCTGCACTTTTACACAAGATACACGATACCACTACAAGGTTCATCTTCATATTGCCATTCCCACGGATGATTTTACAGCTTCGTTATAGTAATACCTCGACTAGCACTCGATCCGTTTGCCTTGGTATAAAGGGCCGCGAGAGTGCAGTGTAAACCCTGATTCGGATTCACTACCATTTTCTACATGACGAACCCATTCATTCTTCATGCTTAGCCCTCGCCTGATTCAGTCATCGCTCTGTTGGGACTACCTAGGGGATCGACAGGACTGTGCGTCTCGGAAGCAAACACCTGGGGGCTACGCCAAATAATTACATTCTTAACACTGCAACGCAGCATGGGCTTGACCTGGGTGATCTATTCTCGGACCTTAACTAAACCCCCTGTCATACATACAGAGCTATAACTAAGTCACTGATCCGAGTCTCGACTAATTCTTGAGGGAGCTTTCTGACGACCCATAGAAATACTGTAACAGTAGCAGCTAATGAATGGAACTTATCCCACAACCTGGTCAACCCAAGGGATCTCCGGTCTTGGGCGTAAAGCCGGGAACCTCTAGATTTCCCGATGAACTTACAACCAAAATATCAGACAATCACAATATTGATCCGTGTAACAAATACGAAGGAGAAATAGGCCGCTCGACTCAGGAGACTTTCAATGGCTAGCCATCATGGGAAAAGGCTCAGGGAAAAACGTTGGAGTGAACCTATAAGAGAGCACAAGAATAACTGGGTCAATTAATCAATGATTACCGTTGAATACATAATTCGATTTGTAAATTTGCAATTCTCAGATCGATCTCGCTTCTCCCCAAACCCCGGTCACGTGACCGTCGGTCTCAGGGCGCAACAGAGTCACTCGGTGCACAAAAAAGCACAAAACAATCTGTAGACTGTTGTAATGACGAAGAAGGGCCCCCCCTCTGTGGGCGGACCGAGTCGCCTGAAACGCGAAAGGGGTGGTTACCAAACTTAGACAAAGACTAAGCTCTCTTCAACTCCGCCACGACCCTTCCACTTTACGATGGCCTCGACGACACGTAATGTACAGTGGGAGAACGAGGTGTCTGAGCTGTCATTCGCGTCGCCGCTGCGGGACGTGTCCGCCCAGTCGATCCAATACGTGAATGCCCAGCTCGTCGCTCACGGCTTCACTCATGGATCAGGTATCCGCCTCGATGCTCTACCCAGCAAGGACCAGCAGGCTGCGGTGAAGTGCCTCGTCAATATGCTCGGGCAGCGAGTGGTACGTCGCTTCCTTCGATGCCCCGGTTGCTCCCCATGTTGCCGTCCACTTCTCAACGCCCAGACGGCCTGATACGTCTCCACAGGTTGATATGGCACGTACCGAGGAACTTACCACTAAGTACAAGACTCTGGCGTATGATCACGAGCGGCTGGTTGCTCAACACTCACTGGCGCTTACAACCGCCGCCACGGCCGAACGCGACGTGGAGACAGCCAAGGCGCGAATGGACTCTATGCTAAAAAGGCTTGGTGCTGAGGAGGAGGCACACCGCAAATCGCGCGACGAGTTCCAGAAGGTTAAGAGCTCGATGCAGTACCTCCGCCAGACAACCGCGAATGAGCTCAAGCGCAAGGAAAAAGAGGTGGAAAAGATGGTGGAACGGCTGGGCAAAATGTCGAATGATCAGATCAAGCTAGGGACCGTAGGCGCTGGTCTTGCCTGTACCAACTTATTACCCGACAACCCTCTGCCCCAGGTAAGGACATAAAATCAATAGATTTACGCCTCTCATTTCTATGTTTGCAGGACGAGCACTACCTTGACGCGGCTCTCAACCAATCCGAGGCTGCTCGGTTGGCGCTACTCAAAGAAAACGATGCTCTCCGTGACACCATCCTTGCTTGCGCAAACGCCCTTCAGTCCGTGCACCACACCGTGTTGGTGTCTATGACCGAAAACGAGCTTGAGG
>Ga0307515_10015511_pt1 | contig 14029 bp, 14 predicted proteins | sample 17_EM_MG_FD_194513 | JGI IMG/M metagenome (GOLD analysis project Ga0307515, IMG submission 194513) | Populus trichocarpa ectomycorrhiza microbial communities from riparian zone in the Pacific Northwest, United States - 17_EM | ecosystem: Host-associated > Plants > Roots > Unclassified | place... | reverse complement strand
GGATAAAACGAGGAAAGAAAAAGAAGTTTAGTTAGGCGGCTGTATTTAAGTTAATAAAGTGTTTTATTGAAACGTGGCTTAATACCCCCGTAACAGTATAATATTTTATAACCCCGCTTAATTGATGACTGAGGAGCTATTGAAGTTCTATAAAAGGAACTATAACCACGGAGGGATTCTTTATCGACTACCAAAGGAAGACAGATTGAATATAATCTTTACACCACGGGCACACCACATTTCTCAACATATCTTTCCAGAATACGAATATTCCGAAGCATACGCAAGAAAAATAATTAAGGAATTGAAAAGATAAATGGGAGATTGCCCTGAGTGCAGAGAAAGATATTGCTGCATAGTTCAAGGGGAACTTTTTTGCAGATTACACTGCCCAAGAAACCAGTGTTATTGCATACGCTGCATAATACAGGTAGAGATAAGAAGAACCGAGGCAGAAGACTGCCAATTTTGTCAACAAGAGGCTTGTTGTTATTTTGCATTAAATACCGGAGTATTCCAGGGACAAAACAGTTATAGGGTCAGCCGAGTTTGTCCGGAACACTGCATTAGGGATAATTGCGATTGCAGAATTTGTCAGGAAGATCCAGAGTTGGCACAACAGGGAACATTTTTATTCGCCATACCAATTACACACCCAACAATAATAGTAAGAGATGGCTTTCCCGAGGCGCAGGCTTAGGTTGTCTACGGAGATCTCGACCCTCAGGTCACACAGGATAGAGAAGAGCAGCTCGGCCAGGTCTCAGAGGGCCCAGGAAATTCCACAATGGTGTCTCAATTACCAGTTGAGGATAGAAGCAGCGAGGGAACAGCTGAAACAAATCAAAGAGGCCGGGGAACCAGAAGAGGCGCAGCTCGGACTAGGAGAGATAGAAATGAACCAGGACCCAGTCAAGCAACAGTTAGAAGGACTAACGCAACAAATGGTCAATATCATCGAGGCATGCAACTGAGAGAAAGGAATAATCGAGGAAGAGTTTCTATCCATCAATCAGGATCTACAGATTCTAGAAGGACGAATCCATACAGAGAAATCATTACTCGATCAAGAAGTCTCAGGAGTAGGACATCAGTTGATGATCCAACAAGTAGTGCTCGACGAAATCAGAGGAGGAATTAATATACTAAATGGACAAGATAACGACATTGTCCGAGAAGCAAAAGAAGCTTTTGATGGAATAACGTTGCAAATACAAGATATGGTTAAGCAACAAACAAGTCATGCGTCAACACTAATGAATCATAAGAGATCAATAGTTAAAATTATCGATGATTTCAAAGCGTGGAAAAATTCTCAACAATCACTGGAGAATAAGGTCGATAATATAGACAAATACATCAAAACGCTTTCAACAAAGAAGGATATAGAAGAGCATGCCAAGGCTATGGACGAGACTTTGCAAAAAATCCAGGAAGTGAGCACAGGGCTGACGATGCATATGGAAACATATAAAATTTCAGAAAGCACATCGCATGTGCCAAAATCTTTGCAAGCTGGACCTAGCGGTACGCAGGCAACTACGGGGTTTACGAGATTTGTAGATGATGAAGAATATGAGTCTTCTTCAGTGGATACACGGGAAGATGCAGAACGATATTATAGATCGTTGAGAGGAGGAAATGGATCAGATGAGGATGCAGATGTACCGGATGTAGGACCAAATCCGCCAGCACCTCCAGGACTAAATCCGCCAGCACCTCCAGGACCACCAGGACCAAATCCACCAGAACCTCCGGGCCCGCCAGGACCAGATCCTCCGCCACCAGCACCTGAAGGTCGGAGAAGAAGAAGAAAGGCAGATGTTAAGCCTATCAAACTTAAGGATCCAAAACCTTTCGAGGGAAATCCAGGAGACGATTTCGATGATTGGTGGGTTATGCTGGAGACGTTCATACACGACCAGCCAGAAAAGTTTGAAGATTCAGGAAGAACAATCAATTGGGTTGGAGGATTTCTGCAGAAGTACGCAGGAGCATGGCATGTTCAATGGGAAAGAAAGGCCCTAGCAGGACAATACCACAGATCTTGGACAACTTATCAAAACGATATTAAGTTGAGATTCGAAAATAAAGAAGCCAGAAACGTGGCTTATTCCAAGATGGGAAAAATCAGATATAAAGGATGCATCCGGGATATGTTCACCAGGATCCAAACCTTTAATGACAAGGCGCAAATTACAGGAGCGGCCTTGAAGAAATTTATCCTCAAACGACTTCCCGCTAAGATCTTGGATCAAATGCATGTGGTAGATCTCACCAGAAAAACAGATCAAGAAATGATAGATATCATTACCAATGCAGGAAAGACAGCAGAGAGATGGGAAGAAGCAAGAGATAACTTGCTAATAAAGTCTTATGATACCAAGGATCGATCTTACAAAAAAGATAAAAAAGATAAACATCGAGTATCGAAAAAATACGAAAAGCCTTGGAAGGAATCAAAGACTAGGAAGTTCGATAAGAAGGGAAAATTTAAAAAGGAGAAGAAAGAAGATTCTTCCTTTAAAGATAAGATTGAAGGAATTCCCGGAGATGAGTTAGACCGGAGAAGAAAGGAACGGGAATGCTTGAGATGTGCATGGCCTGCAGATAGGAAAGGGAAACACAATACCAAAGATTGTTATAGGCCGATTAAGCTGGATAAGGGAACAGCTGATTTTCCGAAGGCGAAGGCTTATCAGAAAATGAGAATCGGAGCAGTGGAGATTGAGTCGGGAGAAGAGGATTTATATGAGGTGGAATCTGAAAGCGAGGAGCTTAGGGATACCGCTTCAGAACAGGAGGAGAACTCATCATCATCCTCGGATAATGATACTTCGGAGAGCTCTAGTGAAATGCAGGATAATTGGTGGGATTAAGAGAAAGCAAGGGACTTTTTTCTATTTATAAATACGCTCTTTTACTAGCCAAGTTGATTAATTTTGCCTCTGAGGATGACCGGAAGGTCGAAACTGCTGGCCAGTAAGGCGATACGATTTACACCATTATACAAATCATCACAACATTGCCATAAAACATTATTAACCCGTTGCGGTTACGTTATTGTCGAAAGGATAACGATGTCAAAACGAAAAGCTATCGATGAGCTTAGCTCGATCACCAATAAAAAATCCAATACCTCCACGGATTTTGTCTTCTACACCGCCGTTTTTAAACACAACGGAAAACCTCTTATCAAAAAGATACACCCCACGAAAATAGGAGAAAGACCTATTTACAAATTCTTTATTGATTATGACGGAAAATATTTTCCGTTACGATGCATGCTTGATTTGGGAAGTACATCTTTTGTTATTTCTCCACAAGCCGCAAAAGCTTTCCAAGTCCCGGTAGTAAAAAGATTACAACCGCAGAGGACTTCGGACGTCGGAGGAAAAAAGATTAAGACAGAGGGACTTTTTACGGTACCTTTGGGATTATCTTTTGGAAACCATAGAACCTTTTACGTTAAAGACCATGCGTTCGAAGTTATGGATACTTCGTCGAAATATGATGCTTTACTACCAGCTTGGTATTTAGCTAAACATAAAGCAGAAGGAACAGCAACAGGACATTTACATTTTCCATATTGCGATCAGTCTTGTTTCGGACACGAAAAATTGAGACCTGATTATGAAATTTCTTACGATAAAAGAGTAGCTCTTAGGCCAGATGCTATAAATATTGGATCGATTATATCACGAAATCCAGAAATAGCGAAGAAATTACCGGAACATTATCATAAGTGGCTGTTGTTATTTGATCCTAAGGAAGCAGAGAAACTACCAGATAATAAGGGATGCGATCACCGAATCGAATTAAAAGTACCTGAGGATCAATTGCGAATGGGACCTATTTATCAACTTTCATTGGAAGAAGGAAAGATCCTAATTCAATATCTGGAAAAGATGATTAAGGAAGGAAAGGTTCGACAATCGTCAAGTCCAGTAGGGAGTCCAATTTTGTTTGTACCTAAACCAAGTGGCAAAGGACTCAGATTATGTGTCGATTATCGACATCTGAATAAACACACGGTAAAAGATAAAACGCCGCTGCCAATAATGGACGAATTGAAACAACGCCTTAATGGGGCAAGTTTCATTACCAAAATCGACTTTAAGGCAGGTTTTCATCTTATGCGAATGGCGCTGGGACACGAGAAATATACGGCATTCAGAACGAAGTTTGGATTGTTCGAATATTTAGTAATGCCCTTCGGACTTACGAATGCGCCGGCTACTTTCCAGAGAGAAGTAAATCAAATTTTACGACCACTTTTAGGAATCGAATTGGTTATAAATACCAGAATCGACATTGAGGAAGATGGAGGAATGGTAGTAGTAGCTTATATCGACGATATATTGATAGCTACTAAAGGATCAATCAACAAACACAGGAAACAAGTGGGAAAAGTTTTCGATTTGTTACTCGAAAATAATATGTGTTTGGAAATCGATATGTGCGTATTTGATGCTACTGAAGTTTCATACTTGGGCTTCATAGTAAATGGAAAGGAGTTGAAGATGGACCCGGCTAAGGCACAGGATATCGTCAACTGGCCAAGACCAACAAATCAGAAAGAGGTCCAACAAATCCTAGGACTTTGGAACTTTTACAGAAGGTTCATATCAAACTACGCACAGATAGTAGCGCCAATTTCGGATTTGCTGAAAGGGGATGGAAAGAATTTTGTGTTCGGAGAAGCTCAGGAGGCAGCATTTCTCAAGATTACAATTTTATTTACCTCCGGTGCTACGCCAATAATGCGACATTTCGATCAGGATAGACCCGCGATGATAGAAACAGACGCATCGGATTTTGCAATAGGAGCAATACTTTCGCAAAAATTCGAAGATGGAAAGATACATCCAGTATCCTTTATTTCTAAGAAATTATCGGACGCAGAATTCAATTATGACGTATACGATAAGGAAATGCTAGCAATAGTTTATTCCCTAGAAAAATGGAGACAATTTTTACAAGGATCGGAATTCAAAACTACGATATTTTCTGATCACCAAAATCTTTCTTATTTTACCGAGAAAGTAGTACTTAATAGAAGACAAGCGCGGTGGGCTCTACTATTAAAGGGATATGACTTTGTCATTGTTTACAGAAAAGGATCAGCAAACCAAAAAGCGGATATTTTATCCAGGTGTCCGGCGTACACCTCTAGAGTGGGAGGTACAACAGCGATAGCGACGGAACCGCTGCTGGGTCCAGAACAATGGCTAGAAGTAGGAGCAATGGAAATCGAAGACGAAGAATTCCAGGAAATTAATATAGGAGCTATAGAAGTAGAGTCGCTCTTGCCGGAGCAGAAACAAAGAATCAATAACGATGCATTAGCGGACGAAGTCTATAAATCAATCTACAAAGAAGTAGCTAAGGAGAAATGCATCGACAAGAACTACGAAATAATAGATGATTTACTTTGTTGGAAAGGAAGATTATACGCACCGGAAAAAACCAGGCAACGTATAATGAAATCAGAACACGACTCGAAGATAGCAGGACATTTTGGAAGAGATAGAACGATGGAGTTAGTCAGCAGGAATTTTTACTGGCCTAAGATGGAGGATGACGTTAGGAAGTTTTGCAACGAGTGCAACAACTGTCAAAGAACGAAAGCACCAAGACATGCGAAGCACGGATTGCTACATCCTCTTGAGCTAGCTTCGAAACCATGGACTCATATATCTACGGATTTTATTACCGACTTACCGGAGTCTCAGGGGTTTAAGAATATTCTGGTAGTGGTGGATAGGTTTACAAAGATGGCCCATTTCATTCAGATAGGAAAAAGAGAAGCAACAGAGGTAGCCCGAGCATACCTTAACGGAGTATGGAAGTACCACGGAATACCAGAAGACATAGTATCGGATCGAGACGCTACGTTTACGGGCCAATATATACCAAACTTATACGACTACTTGGGGATCAAGAGATCCATGAGTACTGCTTATCACCCGCAGACGGATGGACAGACTGAAAGAATGAATCAAGTAATAGAGGCATACTTACGTTCGTATTGCAATTACGAGCAGAATGATTGGCCGGAGATGTTGGCAACGGCGGAGTATGCTTATAATAATTCGAAACATTCGGCAACAAAGATATCGCCATTTTACGCTAATTACGGTTACGAACCAAGAACGAATTGGCCTACAAATATCAAATTCAGCAATCCAGCGTCAGAATTATATGCGCATTATATGACATCTATTCACGAAAAGTTAAAAGAAAGATTGTCGCAAGCCAAAGATAATATGGCTAAATACTATGATAAGAAAAGAAGGGATATACCAGGATTTAAGAAAGGAGAATTCGTAATGTTGAATGGAAAGAACATACGATCAAAGGGAAGGTGCAGGAAATTGGAAGACAAGATGTACGGACCGTTTGAAGTGTTAACAGAAGTACACAACAAACGATACTGCAAGTTACAGCTTCCGGACAATTGGAAGATACATCCCGTCTTCAACATATCGTTACTTGAAACATACCGAGGGTAAAACCCAGAGAGGGAGGTGATCGAAATAGAAGCAGACGATTCAGGCTGGAAGATGGAAACGATAATAGCCAGCGGGCCTTCGGAAAACGATCACAGAAAACATATTTATTTGGTGAAGTGGGAAGGCTTTACTCAAGAAGAGAACACCTGGGAAAGTTTCGATAATGTTAATGAATCGGCTCCGAATTTGTTGAAGGAGTTTTACGAAAAGAATCCTACGATGGGAAAGGACGGTAGGTACTGAAAAGAAAAAATTGAAAAGAAAAAATCGAACAAGAGGAAGAGTAAGAGGTCTTCTAAGTAAAAAAGTTTTTGAATTATTTGAGTTTTTTGATTTTTTGGAATTAGTTTTATTTTCGCTTTCTGAGTGGTATCTTTTGTTTAGTTTACTTCTTTTGACGGAGCTACCGTTGGGTCACCGGTTCTAGAGAGGGAGGTAGTGTTAGGGGTTCTCTCCTGACAGCGGCAATGATACATGTATGACTGAAGCAAGTACACGTGACTACCATTCGGAAGTGGATATCAAACGTCATGAAGCATAACACCTTCTTGCGCATCAGCTCATGTAATCAGTCAGATGGCCTTTAGCGGGGTTACATCTGAGCCGCATGTAATGATTTGATAAGAGCAGTCTTATCAAGCGGATTCGCAAGATGATGCAATTATGTCGCCATTACCGGGATGTGAAAAACCATCAGCGGTGCGCATAATTATTAATTACACTTACTCAACCTTCGATAGCGGGACAACAAATCATGACGACGGAAAGTCGGGTGTGCAGCACGCGTCATACAATGAGCGATTAAGAGGGATCGTCGCACCGTATCTCTCAGAGATAAGGAATAATGTGCGCACTCCCCGGATCACCGAAGTCGGGATCCTAAGCTCGTAGTGCGTGAGGGATTATTGGCATTGGCTGAAGATAAGAGGCCTGAAGCGACCCTGCTCATAACTTTTGAGTTAGTATGCATCGCAACCCTAAGAGGGTGTCATAATCTACGTTGGCAGAGTATCGGTTGGTCGCCGACGTAAATCTCTGACGCAATGCCGAATAGCCAAATTGGTATGGTGAGGCATTAATATCTACACGATATTATTATATTGCGATAAAGCATTGATCAATCTATATGACGTCATTGTTCCAACTACTGAACGTAACGATAAGCAAGATGTCTAAGTTGAAGTATGAGTTGTCATATGTTGCGTTTGATATCTTACATGATGATGGCCTCATACGAGGAGCGTAACGCTTTAAAACCAATCATGCATGAACACGATAACCTAAAGGGAACTCGTGGTGGAGACCGGGACAGAATCCCGAGGACGCTATCAAGCAAAACCATTGTCATAGTCATGAAAGTAGCGGCCAAACTTGAGCCAGCGAAAAGACTATAAAAGACTCGCATTGTCTCCCCGACAATGAGAAAACCAAGCTCTAGCAGCAATCCACAGTCAGACAATTACCAGCGAAGAACACCTTAAAATATTATTAAGATTTCTACATAAACATTTTCACCATTCTTTCACTACTACCTACTAGTGACTTTGTCCTATATGTTTACCTTGAAACAATTGAAGAAACGCACGGCACACGACCATCTGGTACAACGACTCGGAGAACTTTTCCTCTACTACGAGGAAACGAGGAATACTTCTGGTCAATACTGGACCTTGAACTCGGCCGAAATTCTTGGCATCACATACGACGTTTGTCGGTTCGTTCACGAGGGGCTGTTACCTTTCGAGGAACATATCGATACGAACCTTATACACGATCAGGAAGAAAACGGGGACTGTTTTTAGAGGGCACTCTTGTATCAGGACAAGAGGTTGAGTTTTAGGATAAAACGAGGAAAGAAAAAGAAGTTTAGTTAGGCGGCTGTATTTAAGTTAATAAAGTGTTTTATTGAAACGTGGCTTAATACCCCCGTAACACTTACAAGGCTCTATACGAGTTCAAGATAGTGGAGCAGCGATCGCAGATCGTGTGGCAGCTCCGAATGGGAAGTATAATAACCCCGAAGGTTCTAAAGTGGCTAGCAGGTACGATTCGCGACTACCATTGTCAATTATAACTGTTGGCACCTGATTAGACGACCGAATCGGATCGTTGTGAGGAGAAAGCCATCTGCGCCAACTCTATTCAATTTAATCAAACATAGGCCAACGAGCGAATACGGATATGTGCCCATACGACGGCATATGAAGAGGGTTTTTAGAAATACAATGGAGATGTTTAATTGTAGCCGGGATTCTCAGGATCCACGGGGCTACCGGATGGACCGTCTGGGCACTCTCAGGAGACCAGCGGATTCAGCATCTATTGAACGCGCGAGGAGGTTCAATTGATGTGTCGTATCCCCACGTGGGAATGGACAGTATTTGGTTGTCAGACAGTCCCAATTGGGTGTGACAAGTATGTGATTCGCTCAGTGAGCTTATTCGTACAACATGGTGGCAGCCGCGGTGGATGCACTGTGTGAGCTGGAGAAGTAGTGTCGACTTGCAAAGCATTCGACTTTGGCTCTGCAACCCCAGGGTGAGCGGAACAGGTGGCAGTGCACCGGGCAGGCCATCAGGTATGCCCCGGGAATGTACCTGGATCACGGCTAGGGAGGCGTGTTTCGAAGGAGGCGGCAGTGTGCCGGATATTTCAATACTTGGAACCAATGCCTTTGACGATCAACTGGCCAGTGAGGAGGTCCTTTGGACGCTCTTCCTAAGAGTGGGAGTTCGTATAGGGCTGCTGGGAGTGACCGTGGAAAGCATCTCTGGTGGTGAGATAGGCACCAGGCACTGGACGGGTGAGAAGGGAGCAGCGGCGGTAGTTGCGGCAGAAGAGCGTCCACATGGGAACCTTGAATGACTGCTACCGGCACGCCAAGACACGAAGGGAGTACTGGACGGCGGGGCTTGGCCCTATTGTGGTGAACCGTATTAAATCCGGGCTCCTGGATATTCCTTCATACCGCTCCATATCTAGTACGAATTGAGAACTAACGTTTGCAGATGGAGCCGGCACAACAACAAACTTGATGCCTACAGACGATGGAGGACATATCCGGGTATATATGGAGAATTCGTGGAGGCTTTCAACAAAGAGGCGGAGACAGTCACGCCGCATCGGTCAATTGACCATGCAATCGACTTGGAGCCCGGCTACAATTTGCCATATGGGTGGATTACAATTGAGCGGAGTTGAGTTGAACGGAGTTTTCAGTTGAGTTGAGTTGAGTCGAGTGGTATTCACGCAATTGCGTGGATGAAGATCACCTGCTCAAGAGGCCGGATCATGCATTTGGATTTGGACTTAAAGATCCCATGCCATATGGACGGATCGATGAGTCAGTATTTTCTTACGATAGACGATATGTCACCGGATGAATTATGGGACTTCGATGAAGAGTCAATGGAAGACGGACATTATGGAGGTTAGTAAATATGACCTTTAGAGGGCTTAGAGAGCTACAGGAGCATTCACGGAATGCGGCCTATACGAGCGCAATTATGCACATGGTGGAAACGAATGGCTGGAACCAACTAGATCGCAGCCGGAGATGGATCGCGACCAGATGGATCGCGGCCGGAGATGGCTAACAAGAGATGGATCTCGTCCGGTGGTGGATTGCGGCAGGATATGGATCGCGACCGGATATGGATGGATGACTGGAGGTGGATGAAAGGAGATCGATCTCAGGAGATGGATCACGTGAGACGGATGACAATCAATCTCCTTCCCTTTTATGAAGATATTGAAGTTATGCGAAGTTATACGATTCTCGAGATCACGACTTCGATTTCAGACTACGAAGTTACAATCGAGCGCAGATACGTAGAAACACGACGTACTGCCGGCGGTCTCGTTCCAGCGAGTACGATACCGACCACTATTCAGAGCACTATTCAGAGATACCGCATTATGCATCTACATGCCCCAGTTACAATGCTGAATACGATCCCGAATCAGATCCCAAGTCAATCAGCTACAATGCCGATACCACACAAGCCTTATGAGATTAATCTTTCGCGGAGCAACGATCTTTAAAGAGGGGGATGACAATGCCGGAATCGCAACAATTGCTACCGCGAACAATTACCGTACCGGAAGTGCAGGAACGAAGCACTGTGAAACGCATTCACCAATAGAGAAGGCTAGCAGCGGCATGAGCACGCAGGGAAGTGATGGCAAACGCACCTACAGATGAATCAAGAAGCCGCATACGCAGGTCACAATCCCGAATGAGATCCCGAGTCAGTCTCGGCGATCCCGACTCAGTCTCGAAAATTCCGATATACGCAGCTGCTACTGCAAATCAACTTCAGAATCAAGCCTAACCAACCGATCTGGCACCCGAAGAAGCCGTAATGGATTAGTCGTCTGCAGAGCTACGACGTACAAAAGGGGGATGACCATACCGGAATCAAAACCAACCCCTACTGCAAGCAATCACCGTACTGGAAGTGCTGGGAGGAAGCACCTTGGAGCGCATTTACCGGCCGAGAATCGCGCCTGGAGATTAGTCAACAAGCAAAACCACGATGTGGATACCCAGACAAGTGACAGCGAACACACCTGGAGAAGGAACAGAAAGCATACCCGGAGGAAAGCCGGCGAGCGCACCGAGCAATTGGAGATGATAAGTGCACCGAGCACAGGGCGGATGTCAAGTGTACCTACAAGTGCACCGACTAGGAGGATGATCAGTACGACTGCAAGAGCACTGGAGAAATGATGTGAATATCAAGCGAGCTTGATCTATGCCGAATGAGTACAATTATGTCTACCGAAGCAGTTCCGAACGAGACCGAAAATGATCTCAGAATGTACCAAATAGTCTACCGAACGGCAGCGCGAGCGACAGTCACCGAATGGCATCGTGAAAGACAGTCACCGAATGGCATCATAAGGGACAGTTGAGAAAACTACCGAGAGATGATGACTGAGCATAGCGACCAAGATCATGGCCGGATGACTCCAAATTGGGATTGAGTAAGAGGATTATCAGGAGCCCTCTACCGAAGGCACCGACTGGGATGTTTACCAAACGGCTTACCGAACTGGATGTTGAACGACCATACTGGAGGCCTATAAGCCTGCTTAGCCGATGCTGAAGGAGGATGAATATAACTACTGACAGGCACCGTCTATGCACGAGGGCCCGGGAGAGCGCAAATGCGCCTGAATATATATGGTATGAATGTCCATTTCATGAGAACCTTACGAGATAGATACGAGGTCGTATATGATTGACCATCGCCGACGCCTATGATACCCAGAGCAGAAGCTACAATCAATGCCGAGAAGTCAAGCCCACTTCATCCGTTCTGAGTGAGCGTGAATATGACTTCCAAAGCAGCAACAATGATCACTGATGTGCTTGGCCTACGGAGTTGTTCACGAGGAATTGGGAGAGCTCGAGTGCTACCGCACTTGGAAGTATAGTGAGTATGACCGGTTACTGGAATGCTTACAAGTTAGTTATACCGCTGTAATGGCGATGGCGATGATGAGCAGCGAGCGGAAGCCACCATCGATGCCGCCGAGTCAAGACGAGGCTCATACTATGATTGGGGATTTCACCGAGATTACAGTGTCTAATTCCGACAATGACCTACACTTGGTACGAGTTATGAGTGCGAGATTGGATGGTCGGATGCCGGACATTCCGGAAGTGGAGATATGGAGGACGGTGTCACTTTGGATGTTCCTTCTTTCTCTTCTGTTCCTTTATTTCTTTGGATATCGGCCCAGTACAAATGGCGTCGGCACGGGTTTTTACCACCTCCGGAGATAAGTCAAGTGAAGGTGGAGTTTCCCCGTGTGCCGGATCCGCCGAATGGCTACCATACAGCACTAATCGGTTGTGGGACTTATGGGTTCGTACGTTTGCGTACGTTGAACGGTTATTTGATTGTTTTCATTCTTTTCTACTATTGTACGGGATTATGCAGCCCAGGGAGTCTGCACCTAAAGAGGGGGATAATGTAATGGCATGGCTGCATGTGACGTGTCCAGGGCCGGGTAATACCCGCTTTATATAGTCGGCTCGTCACGAGCCTTTGATCTCTAGCGATAATCTTATCTTAACTTACCTTAACTTACCTTAACTTACCTTTATACTACTCTACAATATTGACATCCATGTTTGCAACCGTATCTACTGATATACCTTCCTACGAGGCCATACACGGGCGTATGCCTTTACAGAGCATCATTCGGCAGTGTGGAGCTGCACTTGCAGGAGTCATTAACACCCATAGCAGTGATGGGGACCTGAGGTGCCGTGCGCAGCAGAATGTCACTTTCTGGGAAGGAGTGATTGACAAGACAGGACTGGAAATTGTAAATGATGGCCGATTCACACAGTATTGGACAAGAGAAGACCATGAAGGTAAGTCGGTCATCGACTTGACATTGGCGAACCGACCAATACAACAATGGACAATACTGGTGGATGACCATGCCACCGGATCGGACGACAAGGTCATGGAATGGAAGGTGGATCCGGACGGGCAGGAGGAGGCAGATCATCGGAGGGTAGTAGTGCGGAGTTCAGCTGCAATGATGGAGAAGGACTTGGAAGCGGCAGAGAAGTTATGGATGGAGTTAGTGAAGGAGAGGGCTGACCTGGATGGAGAGTGCACAGAAGACGAAGTGGAACAGGAAGCCGCATGCATTCAAGAAGCGATGAGTAGCTTTCTCAATGCCACAGCCAAGAAGATCAGAATCTGCACCAAATTAAAGAGGTGGTGGAACGCTGACCTCAAAGAAAGAAGAAATGCATTCGGAAACGAGAGAAGAAGACGGAACCTGCAGGAGGCCCCCAGGGCGAAAGGAAAGCCCCAGATGTCGATTCGGCAATCGAAGAGTGAAATGTGGTGTAATTACTTGCAGAACCTCAGGGTAGCAGAGCTGTGGAGAGCAGCATGATACGCCAATCCTCGGGTGGGTGCAACCATGGAGGCCTTAATGAACAGGGAAGGTAAGCAAGCAACCACAGCGGGGAAGAAAGAGGATACGGTGAAACATGAATCATTCCCCCCGAACGACAACGACCAGTACTTTGAGCTCCCCTCAGCGGGTAGCGCACACACATCAGTAAAAAATGAAGTGGCATTCTCAGTATTCTGAGCATTTTGAAATTCAAGTTCGCCTTTTCTCAATTATGCAGTGTACTCTGGCTGCAAATATACTCAGTAAAATTGTTTACATATCTTTGCGGGATTTTCAAACTTGGTATAGTATTCCCAAAAGGGTATAGCTTAGTCTGTTACATTGTTTTATAGTCGAAAGTTAGGCTATTTTTAAAAATGAAATATGTAATAGACATACTATTGCTTGCTTAGTAATATTATGAAACTTTTGGTTTATATATCTTCATGACAAATCATAATGAAACTAACCATATTTGGAATAGCTCCGGCTATAATCAAAAAATAACTGAATATCATAAATAACATTTCCTATTTGAGTTAGTTTGTTTTTGATTTGTCATTTCGAAATAGTAATGTCAA
>Ga0307515_10015510_pt1 | contig 14029 bp, 9 predicted proteins | sample 17_EM_MG_FD_194513 | JGI IMG/M metagenome (GOLD analysis project Ga0307515, IMG submission 194513) | Populus trichocarpa ectomycorrhiza microbial communities from riparian zone in the Pacific Northwest, United States - 17_EM | ecosystem: Host-associated > Plants > Roots > Unclassified | place... | reverse complement strand
TTTACCGCTAAAGTAATTTTCAGTTTTTTTTAAGAAAACAAATTAAAAAATTCTTTTTTAAAATTAATATTTTTTAGATATATTTTTTTTATAGTTTTAAAATACTATATTAAAAAATAAAAAAAAATGTTGAAATGCATTTTTTAATTAAAAAACACTCTTACATCCATTACAATTTTTGTATTGATTATTGCTGTTTCTTGTGCTTACAATTTTATTTGGTTTTTTTCTATGGTTGAGAAATAAATTTGAATTTAAAAATTTATTAATTAACATATGACTTATATTTTAAGTAAACTTGTTTATTATAACAGGTTAATTTAATTAATTTACATCATGTTAGAATATAATTGTAAACTGTAGGTGATTTTGCGCTTAAAATTTTTATTTGGTTTTTTCAAGTGAAGATTTAAATATTGTAATATTCATTGTTTTCAAAATACTTTTTATTTAAAAATACACTGAAATAATTTTTTTTATTTTTTAAAATTTATTTAATCATCAATCTGAAAATATAAAAAACAAAGATTAAAGCAAAAAAAGTTCAATAAACATGCTCTAAATTTGAAATCAAAACCTAATTACCACGTGATCGCCATGTGCTATTATTAAAATAGATTAATTATATTAATTTAAATTGTGCTAGAAAACAATTGCAAGCTTCGAACGACCAGCTTATCAATTTATCATGCAATAGTATTTTATTTTGTTTCTTACAAAATATCTGGTGTAATTTCAAACTTTATAGCTTTTCAAGACAGGTTCCGAAAATTTTAAAATCGGGATCATATGAACCAAATCAGAGAGATTTCAATCAATATTTCGAGCTCAGCAGTGCTATGTCCTGACGATGGAGTGAGCACGGCCGAGCCGACTAAAATCACTTCAGTTACTCTTGCACTGCTAGCACAGCCACTATCAACTGAACTTGTGGTGTGAACCAAGAACGTAAGAAGCAGAATCTACTAAAGAATGCCTAAGAATGGCAAAAGATTTAATCATTCACTGAAGAACAACTGCTACCATTGCACCTACAAGTTTACTCTCTCACCTTCCTCTCCCTTGTGTGCATTCTTGCTTACACCATGCTGTTCGTGGTTCCGGAAAAAACCCCAAGTTACAAATAGATTCGGCAAAGATAAATTACACGCAGGAAGTTCCTGCCAGATCAGTAGTAAGTCCCGTAGTAAGGTTGTGGAGCAGCAGCGGGCTGCTGAGGCTGAGTCAATGGTGCCGCAGCTGTGGGTTGTGCATAACTTTGTTGAGGGAAGGCCTGCTGAGATCAGAAAAACACTGTCAGCAGTAGAAACAGTAGGATGTTTGAAAAGCAGTTTTTCCATTCCAGCAGTATCCCTGATAACAATAGACGAGTGTACAACACAGAGGCTACTGAAAAAAGGTATACCCAGGCCCGTTGAGAACGTAAACAAAGTTCAATGACACAAGATATGACACTTGCAAAGAAACTTGAAGGTAGACGATGTCAATTTGTCTGGACTATTAAAGTTGAACGTGAATCCATGCCGAAAAGGCAGCAACATAATGCAAATGACCTTCAAAGTCCAGATCGAAGTTACTGTAGACAAGCAGGGTAAACAACAAAAAATGAACTCTCGATCATGCCTATAACAGTGTAGCCAAATAACAGGAGGCGAGGTCGAAAGCAATGGTAATGAAGTGTCTCCTACTAGGATTATGTAACAACCCACTGTTTAACTTATTTGAATTTTGATGGGACAAGGAAAGACAGGACCTTAATCCCTTCCATGCCCAAATAATAAAGCAAGTACAGACTAGCACTAGTATCACTGATTGAAACAACAAACGAATTACGAGGCTAAAAGAGTAAGAAAAAAGTGAAGAAAAAGAACATGCAACAATATAACATCAATTCAAAACATAGTTAAATGGAAACCTGGGCAGGATAGGTAGGAGGATAGCCACCATAAGCTGCACCTTGTGCAACTGACGTAGGAGCTTGGGGATTAGGGTAGCTGCCTCCATAACCACTATATGCGCCATATGCAGCCTATTTACATGAAAATTATTTGAAAGATCACTTTCTTGAGGTAAACTATAATACTGCTTGCAAAAAACTTTATTAAATGATTGGAGACGAGAGTTCATTATCAAATTACTAGTGTCCTTGAGTTAAAACTTCAATAAAACCATCGAGAAAAGGCATCTTACTTGTTGGTTATAGCCTGGAGCCCACTGTTGAGTCTGTACTTGGGTAGCCGGTGGCCAAGCTTGAGGCTGTACACCATAACCAGCTGTCCATTGGTTCTGTGCACTTGCATATGCACCCATCAGAGACTGTGCAGGTGAAGTTGCATCAGGGTAAGGTTTGGCCATTTTTGCCTTGTCTGAAGCTAGGTAATCCTCCGCGTGGCGCTTTTTCAACTCTGACTTGCTCCTGTGGGGTAAGAAGAACTTGGCATGCCGATCAGCAGCCTTCTTTATAGATTGAGCATCTCCAAATATACCTAAAAACTGAAGGAGCAAAAACCAACAAAAACATAAAAGAGATGTGATGAGAAATCTAACTAGGCTCAAGCCCATTCCAACACCAGAATTCTCAGCTCTGACACTCATTATCTTTTAAGGACAGTCATTGGCCAAAACACAAGCAAAATTGAAATCAAGACAACGTATACTCATTGTGCAGCAACTGAACTAGAGTATGCTTCAATAAAATAATAAATATAGAACAGTATTCTAGATTATATAACAGAAGGAAGTCTGTAGTTTGACAAAATGAAAACCAAATTAGATTACAGAGTCTATTTATATCTCCTTAACATACACCACAATACCACAAAGAACCACTTAACATCCTCTTCAACAGAATAGTGGAACACTAATTTCTAACACAGGAGGACTCATATCAATGGAGTGAGATTCTACATGGCAGCATGAAGTCGTATAACTGTTAACAATAAGGCTAACTGCAAGCAAAACATCTGATTAAATTCTTGTATCAGAAGAGATAAAAACAGAAAAGAAAAATATAGACTACCTCCAAGAAAATGCAGGATAGTTCTTCCCTCTCAGCAGCACTAGCAGCATTGACGCTGTCTGAGCTGGGCAAAATGAACTTATCTACCAGTGAATCAAGATAATCAATTCGCTTTGGAAGTGGCAGAAATGTCTCAAAATGTATCAGAGCCTGCATATAAATGGAACAACAGACAGCATGTTAGGGTGCCAGGAGATAAATGTAGAAGTTATAGCTGAAAAAAGTTAGTGTTTTCATGCTTATATCAGTGTTGTCAAAAGTGAAAGGCGCTAAGTAAAATGCCCAAAGCGCTAGGCGCGCGCTAACCAAGGCGATATGCTATAAATTAAAATATATATATTATATTATATAAATCTAAAATATATATCTTCCTGATTAAGATTAGATCACTAGAAAATCAAAACAAAATATAAAATACCATAACATTAAAAAGCAAATATAAAATACCATAACATAGTCATATAAAGTTATATTTTCACCCTTAAAACAAAATAAGATAATTTAAAGTAGTACGTAGCCAAATAGATTAAAAAGCAAAATTAAATATCATCATTATTATTAATTAATCTTCAAAACCATCTCCATCCATGCTTTCCTCTCCTTCACTTGAATCCTCCATATCCTCCATTTCATGATTATAATCGAAATCCTTATCTTTCAAACTATATTGCACTTGTTTAGAAAAAAATTAAAGTATTAGCTGTACAGAAGTGTTGTTCTTCAACTCCCACTGTAGAAAAAAGAAAGTGTAGTTGGTGTTTCTCTAATTGTCCTTCAATGTCTGTTTGTTTCCCACTTTAATGATATTTTTTTTACCCTAATCTTTGTTTTTTACAAAAATACCCCCAAGTTGTTTCTTGTGGTAAATTAAAAAAATAGACAAATAGGTCAAAACATAAATCATTTAAAAAAAGACCCAACAGAAAAGGAAGAACTTCAAGCAGGCGCTAGCCTTAGCGCCTTGCACCCTCTCACAAGACGCTCACCTAGGCAGCGCCTCATTGAAATCCAACGCCTGAGGCTACTAAAGGTGCTAGGGCCTCACCTCGCCTGGAGCACCTCTTGACAACACTGGCTTATATATATATATAGAGAGAGAGAGAGAGAGCAAACCTCGAGAAGTGGTTTTGAATATTGGGCATTCTCAAGTCCTTCTAATAGAATCTCCCTGGCTTTCTCTACATTGTTTGATGCCTGCATTAGAAAGAAAGCATTGTAGAGAATGAAAATTTCAAAATACTGGCCCGAGACATCAGGCATTTAGAATAATAGGTAAAGAGAAGAGAACAACTGGCATGTAAGGCAATCATTTCTGAAGTTATACACAATCATTAGAAGCAGAAGTTTTAAGAAAAAAAAAGGATAAAGGCCTCACAATGTGCACAGCAAATATGGACCTACCAAATATACGAATCGAGCATATTGTGCATACAATGCTGGCAACACTTGTGAATGCTCTTTTCCCTTTTCAATGGCTATGGCCTGTTCATACAAGGAGAAGGCATCTTCAAGATTCCCCTGGGTAGGAGAAATGGCTAAGTCAGAACATGTGGCATCTCAATCAAAATTGACAGGACCTAAGACTTGCTAAAACTATCTTACCAATCGATGCTCCATGTTTGCATGCTTAATAATTGCTTCAAGAAGACCAGGTGCAATTTCAGCATGTACAACTTGGTAAGCAGCTCGAGCACCAGATACATCTCCATTTTGCTCTTTGAGACGGGCAGCAAAAATGTGAATCTCTGGTTGTCTCTGTTAGATATTCAGTTGATAAAGTTAAAAGCATAACTATGAAAGTTGGCAAAGTTATGTAAGGGACAAAGCAAACAACACTGCTAACATGCAGCCATGCAAGCTTGTTTTGATCAATGTATTAGACAAATAGCATGGTTCAACATTCAGGTTTGTACAAGAAACATAAAAGCAGAATCAACTCCTTGTGGTGATTACCAAAAGTTTACCATGACATTCAATTGAACTAGAAACAACAGATAATACAAAGTGAAAGAACAAGTCTCAAAAACTTCATACCTTGACAAATACTTGAGTTGCACGAGCAAGAGCATTATTTGCAAGATCCATGTTCCCAGTGGCTTCCATGCACAAGACATAGCGTATCCAATACTCGGTATAATTAGCACATGCAATTACACATCTTTCATATAGCTTGACCACCTGACTCAAGAAAACATGTCATCACGGTCTAGAAGGTACAACTGAATCCATCAACTTATTAACAAAAGGAAATGCACAAAGCACAAAGGAGCTATGCATAAGAAATACTCCATTGGGGAACAAAAAGGCCCCTCAAATACGAAAGGAGGGACCCTCCTTGCCTGACAGAAGATGGTTAGGAAGGCAAGAAGATACCTGCATGCATAACATATGAATTTTAAGAATAATAAAATTTGATCACATACAGGAACCTAGTCCACTGACAAACGAGGGTTTGAAGTACTTAGCCTCATAGAAACCAAATCGAAGGCCCATGCTTTAGTCTCAGTTCAATTTCCCGTTAAAAATGTTGCTTCATCCAATGGTTTAGCCAATGAAGCATATGATGCAGCAGATATTATTTAACTGTAAGCCAACGTATAACAAGGTACAGCTAAAAACTAAAAACCAAAAAGATCAATGAACAACAGTAAACAAACCCAAATACCTTATTAAAGTCATCCTCTCTTTCTATATCATCCAGATAGTTATGCCAGTTTTCAAGCTCTGCAACATTAAGGGGCCGCACATGAAAGTAGGGCCTCCTAATAGCATTTTCAAAGTCAAAGATCTTATTATCGAACTCTTTAGCTTTCTTGTATATTTCCTCTCTAATGGCGATATACTTCTCCAACTCCTCTGCTTCTGTTAAGCCAGCATTTACAGGTTTAGAAGGCTGTTCAGCTGCATCAGGATGAACCTCTCCCTCGTCTGCTTGGCTTCTATCCTCCGAAAGTACAGGTGCTACAGCAGCAGCTTCCTCAGCAGTCTTTAATTCTGACAAAGGCCGGCTTGCAGCAAAAGCCTTAAATCTGAAAACCAACAAAAAGAATATATATAAAACTACAAAAATATCATGCTGCACAACAACAAAAAAAAAGATGTCATGCTTGTGTCGTGTATCTGCATTCAACATTCTTATTTAAGCATCACTTCTCATTTTTTATTTTTCTTTTTACAAGCCAAAAAACCTTGTCAAAGAGCACAAAGGTGAAATCCATGTTAAGAAACAAAGCAGATTATTTGCATTGCATAATTACAATCCATGATAGAAGATCGCCAACAAATATAAAACAAGGGATTTGAAATTTATCAGCATCTAGCAACACATAACAACCACTGCAACGGACAAGAACCTTGTAGAGCAACTGAAGATATTAACAAAAAGCACTTCTATATCAAAGCTAACCAATCAGCAGACTTTTTGGTAAGCCACAGTCGAAAAATCCAATAATATCATAATTGGCAAAATTTTGATATTTAATGCAGAGGAATTGCAGTCTGCCATTCCCAGAGACCTTTCACATGCCCGCCCATAAAAAAGTGCAAAGTTGAAATAATAAATGTGCCACAAATGCTACATGCTATGCAGGAACGTGGACTTTACTAGAAGCATACAAGCAAACATTTTTCTAGAGCCTCAAACACCAAAGGAAGTGCAAATTTGGACACAGAGCAAGAAGGCAAGTTACTCATACTCAAATATAGGAGTAGGATAACATCCAAACCAGATATAACTATATCATTTTTTTGTTGAGTTTCTAATATTTGAAGGATCAACCCGAGCATCCATGTCAACCTGAGGCGTCCATATATTTCTGACATGAGTACATCCAGGTAAGTACAAGTCATGGCAACTCCCCAAGAGTTGACATCCACCTGCTTTCCCAGTAAAATGCAGCAATAATTTAAAGAAAAAAACAGCATGAATTTGCTTTCTTGAGAAAGACCTTTTTGTTTGAAACACAAAAAAATGCTCATGCAGCTAACAATACAGGTCTAGGGACATCACTCAATTCAAGAAGAAGTTCACAAAGAGAGAAACAAGAACCCATTATGTCTTACAAAAGTTAGTTTGCAACCAAACCCACTAATTGTCAAGTTCAAAATATGGGACAACATCGAATCTAATGCACACAAACTTTCATTGTGTGCAGCTACAAAGAACAAAACTATGTGTGCAGCTAAAAAGAACAAAACTAAGCACCCAAACTAGTTGAACCTAATCAGAAGACTATTCCGTGTCTTGCACAGTCATTACCACAAGATATAGAGTACAAACGACACCTAGACTAAAAGTTATGCATAACAACACAAAGAGTTGTCTGCTCAAACAAATACAAAAAGACTATGCCAGCTACAGACATACTTCACCATGAAAAAGTTGTTATTAGCATAAGTGGTTAAATATAATGATCTGATAATTATATAATGCAAATCAACAACTCAATAAATGAGGCCAGCAAGTACAATGCAGATGCCGGAACAGAATATTACCTATTGAAATAATCATCCAGCTTTCTGTTAGGAATCTCCAATATCCGTGTGTATATCATGGCAACACGGCCCCACTCTGCATGCACCTCTTCGTATTCAATGTACTTATCCCAGAGGGGATAAGACATATAATCTGTTCCAGCATAAGCTAATCCTCGCTCAAAAAGCCTGAAGCCAAGGAAAAGTGAACATATGGTTAAGATATAAATATGGACAGCAATACAGCCAATGCAGACATATTCATAAATCGGAGACCCGGGAATATGCTGAAGGAGAAGGAACAATTCACTCTTAACAGCATGACACTTCCAAATGCTGCATTTACCTTCCTGATAAAACCACACAATGTCTGAAAACGGAGCACTGAATGAGGCCATCTTAGCCCTTACTGGATGAGATCTTCCCAGCAGCATTTTGCATATTGATGCACCACAGAGTCTCAGTTTAAGACAGCCATAATTCATAACTAACTACATTACTATGACGGGGCCCTTGAAAGGAGGAAGGAGAGATGGGGTATGATGAGACCAAAAAAATAGAGTTGACATTCTTAAAAATCAAATAGCTACCCATAGAGCAGCCTAAAATCAAAAGGTTTGCACAAAAAATAATTGTATTTCTAAAGCATCGCCATCAAACCTTTCGCCATTATGTGAGAAGCCACTGTTGCAGGCATACTGAAATAGTGTTAGAGAGCAAAAAAAATCACCAAATCCTTGTGACACAAGAAACCGCATGACCATGATTCTAATGTGGGCAGATAAAAAAACAAATATGTGAACAGCTATTACCTTCTAACAGTCTCTGGATCTCCATATGTGGATATGGCAAACATGCAATAATGCAACCAAATGTCCACCGAATATGTGACCCCAAGAACAGCCCGTTCATATACCTCAACAACTTTGTCCATAAAACCAAGGCGTGCTTCATGATCTGCATACTTCTTCCAATAACCATAACACAAAGGAAATTCCACCAAAAAAGCATCATACACTTTTCGAATTTTCAATATCCTGTCCTGCATAGTTTATAGGTGAACATGTTAGCTCCACTAGAACAAGAAATCAGATTGCAGATACATACACGTCAAAGAATAAGTAAGTTCAGAAAGGATAGAAATTAGCTTCCATTGATAAATGATGTAGCATGTAATTCATTTTCCTCCATCATTCAAATGTCAGATGCTAGAATCCTACAGAGTTATTGATAGCTCAGTCATTTGAGGACAGCTGGGATCTAACTAAAAAGATGCCTTAAAGGTCAACTGCTTTTCATCCAACTTAAGGAAGATCAAACAAACACAATTTTTCCAGAAAAATCAAAATATCTTTATTTCTCATGAGAAAACATGATAGAGGTAAAAATATGTGCACAGGAACCAGCAGTTCATCACATGTCTGAAAGTTCATACCCCAGCCACCTTCTCTGTCTCATCTATTAAGGCAGTCCATGCATCAAAATCCAAAGAATTAGCCTTCACAATGCTCCACAGGTGGTCCTCTTCAGCTGACATTTCTGGCACTAAAGAGATTGGGGAAATTGATTAGGTAACACCTAAGAACTGCTAAACAGAATCGTCTGCATAGAGATTTGTGGGGGGAGGGGAGAAGAGGAAATAGAAAAACAATAACAATCACAAACATTTACTTCACAAGGAAACAGACACTCCAGTCAACCCTTAAAGGGAGAGTAAGGAAGTCGAGATTATGAGTTCAAGAAAATCATTCATCATTGATTATCGGAGTAAGGATTTAAGGACTCCTAAATTTTCCATAAACTCTAAATAAAATTACACAAACTTTTTGAGGATTCTATGTTACATCTACCTGTCAACCAGATATGAGTGAACAGCTTCCTGTGCTCAACAACCAATTTATTGTTCACATTTAATTTTAGATTGAAGCATTTGTGACCAACCAAGTTCCACGATGTTTCATGCATGGGAACAAACCCATCATGTAAACCACCAAGATGCCTTGAAAAGAAAAGAAAGTTGAAATGCCTAAGAGCACTTGAAAAAGAAAAGAAAGTTGAAATGCCTAAGAGCATTTGAAAAAGAAAAGATAATACTTAAGTGTCTCAGTGCGAGTAAAAAGACGCATGGACCAATAAAGTGTCACATGAAATCATAAAAACCTTGCTTTTACTTGAGATTGGATGACCTTATGAGGAAAATTACCAGTAATTTGTGAGCTTATTCAAGAAATGAAAAACAAAGGAGATTCTACCTAATTGATTTTTTTCAGAATCATGTAAATTTCCATGAATCAATAAACCCCTCCTATTTTCATATAGCAAGATCAACACAACAAGATCTTACATAGCAAGCATACCATGTTGTGCAACCTAAATTCTTTAAAAGCCTATATTACAACCTCAACCATCACATATACAGATAACAAGCATGCCAGAGAAGCCATACCAGAACCATCCACAAAATGCTGCTCAGCAGCAGCTCCACCCAAAACCTCTCCAGCATTTCCATTCTCAACTGATACAGCAACTCCAGCTTCAGTTCCAACATTTCCATTCACAGCCGAATCATAACCACCAGCAGCTGCGTTTTCAGCACTACTGTTCATTCCAACACGAGCCTCTGGTACAACAGAACTAGAGTCCGCACCATACGTATTTCCCGTATGACCTCCCTGTGCTGCAACAGTAGAAGCAGCAAAATTTCCAGTGCCCTCCACATTAAAATCACCAGGGCCAGGAACAACAACTGAACCAGAATCAGCGTAGCCAGTAGACGCATACCCAGCTGCCGGATAATCCATGACTGCCGACGGTTCAGTTACTACTGTCTCACTATCTCCCATACTCTACAGCTTATACAGTCTGCAGTGATACAAACAAAACACATTCTATTGTCAATTCGTTTCGGCCTTAAAATCACAAGGATTTAATCAAAGCATTCAAGTCCATAATCATTATTACGATAGCATAAACAGCAATTAATTAATTGCTAAACTAACAGTTCATTCGAAGATAAGACTGCAAATACTACACCACCGTTCGATTCAGTTACAGACCTAAAAGTAGATCGCTAGTAGCTTCGCAGTTAATAAGCAATAAGAACAATGGATAAACCCTAATTTGACGAACTTGTAACGCAAGACCTTAGGAGGACGCGGAAATGGAGAGGAAGAGGCAAGAGAGCGAATGGAGGAACCTGGTGGTGCAGAGACGACGTCTCGTTCTGTCTTCTATTGAGAGAGCTTTGGGTTTTGTGTTGTGTGTTTTGAGTTTCGTGTTTTGGTGGGTAACTAAACTCCTGGGACGCCAAGAGAGCAGAGAGAGCTGCTAGCGGTCAGTGTTTTATACAGTTGAGAAAGTAGGGTGACGTGTGTTGCTGTCGATTCTAGTTTCCGTGATGCTCTAACTTTGAGCCGTTAGATTGTTGAGTGCGGATTGGTGTAATCTTGACCGTGTGATTTCATGGTCTTTTTTGTGAGGTACTTGCCACGTCATCATGAGTTAGGGTTCCCTGTTTGCCGTTGCTAGGAAAGGAAGTCCCGACTTACCAAGTGGGCCCACTTTATGGGCCGGAATATGGGCCGATTAAACTATCCATCAGCTTCGACAAAGTGGTGATTGTTTTTGCATTGTTACCTTTTCCATCGCTTTTAACTTTAAAAAAATATTAAATTAATATTTTTATATATATATATTTTTATAAATTTAATATATTAATGAAAAATATAAAAAATATATATTTTTAATTAAAAAATTCATTTGAAAAGAATTTTGCATCACAATACTAACCACACAATTAAAATCATTATAGCTTGAATATATATAATTGTAATATATATAGAATAATGGTTCAAATTAATATAAAATAATTACTGTAGCTGTAATATAATATATAGAATAATGGTTCAAGTTAATGTAGCTTTAAAATAATATGAAAATGTTTTGTTATATATATAAAATCAATTAATGATTAAAAAAAAAATGTTAAAATATATAATTCAAATAAAAATTATACGTTTATGACATATAAACGACGTCCAGGTTAATTCTTATTATATGAATCTTGTAACACTCGGTATAAACTGAATCAGTTGTTATTTGTTTAACATAAAATTATAATTATCTCTGTCTCGATGTTTAATTATTATTATTAAACTTGTTTTAAACTTAGCAGGTTAATTTGATTTGATTATTAATTTAATTTTGATTGAGTTTTAAATTAAATTGGATGGAGCTAATTTAATTGATATGATAATCGCATGGTCAAAACTTAATTTGATTATTTTTTATTTTTTTAATAATATTTTTTTAACTTTAATTGTTTTAAAAAAATACATTTTAAATTGACGTAATCAACCCAGATCAATCACTCAACTACGTTTTAATCACCATGACCAACCATCTTCAACTTTTAGAGTGTGTTTGGTATTGCGGTAGCTGTTGTAGTTGTGATTTGAAAAAAGTTGTTTTATAAAAAGTACTTTTAGTTGAGGTTGGTTTGAAAAAATAGGTGTTTGGTTAAAACTGTGGTTAAAATTGAGGTTGAAGAAACAGTAGTTTAATGTGTTTGATTAATAATGTTTTTAAAATTGAGGTTATAAAATAATTTTAAAAATATATATTAATATTAATGATTTTTAATTTAAATATTGTGGATTTAACTATTGCTATTATATCATGAAATAAATCATACTTTATATAAAATATTTTTTATTATTCCATGAAACCATTTATAATTCCATTATGTACGAAATACATCCAACAAAAACTACAGTTTCCATAATATTTTTAGCATGTAATAAAATCAGATAAAATATTATCAGGTATAAAATTCACTCGAAACTAGTTTTTTTTAAAATAAATTAACACACTACTTTAAAAAAAAAAAGAGGTTCACGCAGGCAAGTGAACAGTGCAAGAGAATTGCACTGTTCACTATTTTTAAGTGAACAGTGCAATGCTCTTGCACTGTTCATATGAACAGTGTACACTATACACTGTTCATGTTAATTGCACTGTTCATTGAACAATGCAATTAACATGAACAGTGAAAAAAAGTAAGAATTCGCTGCTTTTCTTTTATTGCGTTTCTAACGCATAAATTAAGTGGGGCCCGGTGAACAGTATATTGATTTTTTCCTTAACCAAACGGCTGCAAACTGCGTTTTAAATAAAACGCAGCCGCAGCCGCAGAGCCAAACGGGCTCTTAAAGTCAAAAGGTCAATATGAGAAAAATTTAACCTATGGAAGCAAAATGAAAACATTTATAAACTACCAGGGCTAAACCGTAGCCCATCCGTTTTTATTTGTTTGACATAAAGTTATGAGTACCTACGTATTAATATTTAACTAGTGTTATTAAACTTGTTTTAAATTAACTTGATAACTTAATAATTATTAACCTAATTTTAATCTAGGTTCAAATTAAATTGGATAGAGTTGATGTGATTGATATGACAAGTCAATCCGCAACATAGTCAAAACTTAATTTGATTATTTTTTACTTTTAAAAATAATATCATTTTAATTTTTTTTAAAAAAATTAAACAAAACATTTTAGATTAACCTAATCAATCTAAATTAACTCGCTTAACTAAAAATTTGGGTCAGGTCATAGATTATGGGTCAAAATTCAAATTTGTTTTTTTTTTAATTTTTTTTATATTTTTACATCGTTTTGATGTGCTAATCTCAAAAATAATTTTTTTAAAAAATATTTTTTTAAATAATTTTAAATAAAAAATACTTTAAACTATAATCACTACTACAATTACAAACAATTCCCATGTCAAGTTTAGTAATTGTCATGACCGCACCATCTTCAATTTTTGAAATAAGTTTTAACCTATGGAAGCAAAATGAAACATTTCTAAACTACAAGGCCTAAACACGGTCCATCCATTTTTTTCCCGAAAGTGATAATGAAATAAGGTTTTTGCGGCTGCAGATAGAAGAAGAGTCTTTATCTCCGATCGCAGAAGGGGCGACCAGTAGAGAACACGGACATTAAGAACAATGGTAAGCAAGCAAAACCCAGTTCTACAAAGCTAGCTAAAAAGAGAACAATTGATTAATGGCTGAAACTTTGGGTACTTTTATAATCAGGGCAAAGGCACTGGAAGCTTTGGGAAGAGGGTCGATGAACAAGACAGATCCGCGCAGAGGGCGATGTGGCTGAGGTACATCATCTTCAATAGAGGCGGTGTATTTCCAGTTTGAACTTTGCTCAAGCTATTAGAGTCTTCAGATGAATTGTGTTGCCTCAATGTTAATCCTTAGTTTTTATTTCATGGAAGACAAGTTTGTTTCAAGATAACTTTTCCTGTAATAATTATCTTGTTTACGTAAAAAATACATTTTAAAAAGTAACTGCGTGATACCAAACATACTTTATATCCTGACGAATACTTTCTGTGACTCGGCTGGCTATGAGCTACTATCTAAAGATCAAAAATATATTAATGTTTATGTTTTTAAAAGATATAAATTTATTAATTTTTTTAAAAAATAATTTATCTTACATGATTAGAATCAAA
>Ga0307515_10015509_pt1 | contig 14029 bp, 4 predicted proteins | sample 17_EM_MG_FD_194513 | JGI IMG/M metagenome (GOLD analysis project Ga0307515, IMG submission 194513) | Populus trichocarpa ectomycorrhiza microbial communities from riparian zone in the Pacific Northwest, United States - 17_EM | ecosystem: Host-associated > Plants > Roots > Unclassified | place... | reverse complement strand
GAAAACTGCTGCGTAACTTCAGTCCAGAGGGTAGGTACCTCATGTATGACGAGAGAATAAGAGAAAAGGTTGCCTTCTGCCGGTCTAGCTCTTCCTTTAGACTTCGCAATTTGTCGTGCTTGATCATCAAATAGAAGGCGGGGGATAGAGATGGTTTTTTTCGTGAAACTATTCGACTGAAGAGATCGTTGCACTGTTTGAGCGTGGATGCACATGTCAATATTGCGCTCTCTGGTATGAGAGAAGCGGCAGATGGGTTGGTTTCCAGAATCTGGGGAAGAGATTGCAAGACGTTGTGAAGAGCAAGGACTTCGAGTCTCATTAGCTCGAGCTGGCGAGGTAAGTTTCTCTCGATTGGAAGGGCCTGCGCTGCATTGGCTACTTTCAAAGAACATTCGAGGAGTCGGGAAATGTTATTTGCAACACGTAATGCCGTTAGTAATTCCGCCATATTTGTGATGAAGAGCTTAGTGCTCGCAAGGCGAATGACACGAATACCAGGAAACGGAGTAGAGTTTGCGGGGTTTTGCAGATTCGGGGATCAACGCTTTTATGTGAAAGGCGCAGGCTGAGCTGGACCGTCACGGCAAATAGACACCCACGGATACAGCGTCGTTGGAAGTTGGCTTTCCGCAACTTTTCCCTTTGCGCCGATGCAGTAACATTAGCAGATGGCTCGTGAGATTTACCTCACATGCTGCAGAACACGCTAACCATCTGCGTAAGTCATGAATAAGACTAGGACAAGATTCATTGTCGCATGGAAAGTTACCTCAGAAGCTCAGACCAAGAAATCGATTGCGCTGGCGCGCTAATCTCCTTCGGATATTTGATCGATTTCTTGGTCTGAGGCACTTTGGCGAGATTTGTATGGAAACACAAGCTTTTTTAGTAAGGAAAACTCACAAACCCCAACAAAATTAATCAATATCCCCACAACATATTTTAAGCTAAAAATTATATTAAATTACTTAGGAGATTAAGCTCTATAGATTATAAGATTTTAGGCTTTTATATTTTTATATAGGCCCGTACAGGCCTATACAAAAAGTGCTTATGCTTTTAATAACAGGAATTTCAACTTTAATAAAATTAATCTCAGATTTGGGAGGGGATATGTAAGAGTACATATATTAGATCCCGCCGCGCTTACGAACAAGTTCGCAAGCACTCCGTGTCTTTTTGGCCGAATGGCGACGTTGGGGCGGGAAACGTTACAGGATAATATAATTTAAAGCCCTTTACTATATAAAGTAGCCCCCTAAAATTTATATATTAACTTTTAGAGGTTTCATTTTATTATATTATAGAGGAAATCCCCTTATAAAATTGCCAAAACTAATATTTTTACTTATGCTTTTAACAAAACTCGCCAAACGCTCTTAGACGTGATTTTGGTGGATGTTAGTCAACTTATTAACGGGCCGAAGGAACATCCGCTCCAATCAAATTCACGTCTGAGCTCGCTGAGGTAACATGGAAAGGTAACGTGTTTTATCACTTATCCGGTAATATCAGTCATCTAGTAGCCCCAAAAACCACTAAAAAGTGGAAAAACTGCACCTTAATATCTCGATAACGGCTTAATAATAAATTCTAAAAATTTATAACGTGTTCCACTATGTATAATTACAGCACCTGTACCGACCGCGTGCTCACGCGTTCGGTACACCAGGTACGCGTTTACGCGTTCGATGCACCAACCACTCGCTTACGCGTCTGGTGCACTTATGAAGCACTGACTAATCAGGGGGAGGCGCATCAGTATATAGACCACGTAGTCTGCTTCATACAATCGACAGTCACCATCATCCAAAAGAGCATACGATACTACACGTATTTCGTGCCCCTGGATCTGACTTACTCGTGCTATTAAGTTAGTACGAACACTGATCAATGAGCGCGCACAGATCAGCAATCACTTGACACCTCCCACCGAGAGATACATGACAGCGACCACCCGTTTAGACTCCTAGTACGACCTGCTAGAAGGTCAGAAGTTGGGGATTACGGACTATTACTAACTCTGTATACTTATTTAAGTCTTAGTACGGTTTATTAGAAGTATAATAGACGCGAATACAGACCTATACGGAACCCCCTACCCTTAAACCTCGAACCCCTATCCCTACTACACCCTCTTTTAATATCTCCGACGTCTTTTCAGACCCCTTACGGAGACCTCTTACCCTTCTGCAAACCGTTACGGACTCATTAATTACCTTTACGGACCGTTATAGAGACCTCCTACCCCTTTATAAACTACTACGGACCTATTAAGACCCCTTATAGACACCCTCACCCTTCTACAAACCGCTACGGATATTAACCGCCTTTACGGACCACTACAAGACCTCTTCCACCCACTGCGTACTATACTACACTATACAGTATAGCAGACCTAAGGAAGCAAGTCAACGAAGGCTAGGAAAAGTGGAGGTAGGGAGCTGACCTTATGTCTATACCTGACGTTAATAACTATATCAAATTTAAAGTTCTTAAATATAAATATTTCAAGCTTATAAACGTTGACCTATAGGAGTAATACTAGGAAGACTTTACGGACTTTACGGAAGCTATCTTTAAAGCATATAACCCTACTACTATCCGTAACCTACGGACCCTCTTACATAACTAAGGTGTATAGATTAAAAGGAATAAATGAGTTACTGTTATATAGTCCTTGTATAATATAATATACGAAAAGGACCAAATAGAATAGACTAAAGAGGAAATCCTAGACTAGTTCTAAGAAACTAAGGAACTCTTTACTTCTTCCAAACTTAATATAATCGCTAGCCTTATACCTGACCTACTTAACTAAATTCGTTCTATAAACCTAAGCAGTCTAAAAATTAATCTTACTGGCTAAAGTACACCTAATACTTAAGTTACGGACTATAATACCCCCGTAACCTAAATTACGGACTATAATACCCCCGCAAACTAAAATACGGACTAAACCCCTTCCGTTATTCAAGTTATAGATCTATAAGCTATATATCCGCAAACTATATATCCGTAAGCCATATATCCGTAAGTTATAGATCCGTAACCTATTTAAGTAAAGACCTATAGTAAGGAGCTAGTAAACCTAGCTAAGCTCTATACCGACGAATCTAAGTATAGCGGTAAAAATGATAACTTTAACTTTAAACTAACTATTTTTACGGACCTCTGCCAGAAGGCTAATATTCCTAAACAGGAATTTAGCCAAGCCTACTCTACCATGCTACGCGGCCTAGTACTTAACCACTACTACACTAACCTCAAGAGTAACCCCCTTAGTGTTCCCTTTAATAAGCTATGCGAAGCTACCTGTAACTACTTTAAAGGACCAGAATATAAGCGTGATATCCTTACCTAATAGAATGCAACTAAGCTACGGACCGTAATCGATAAGAATATTAAAAAATCGACTATAGAGTGCCTGCAAATTCTTATTAAAGACCTCTAGCACCTATAGCATGGCCTTAACGCTAAGCTTTAAATAAATGACTTCCTATACAATAAACTTATTACGGCCTGCCAGGAAGTAGAGCCCTATAAGTACGCCTACTATAAGCCTGTAGATACCTTAGCTAGCCTCATTAATAATCTACGCTCCTCTATTATAACGTATGAAGTCTTAAACCCACCAGGTAGTACTTAAGCCTTTATTACGGATATTTAATATCTATAAATAGACTTAGACGTCTACTTTACGGACCGCCGCTACCGCTAGTAGCACCCGTACCGACTAAGCCCTACCTATAACCCCCGTAGTAACTCCTGTATAAAAATATACCCCCGTAGATAAACTAGCCAGAAGTGCTTCGTGTGTAGTAAGGAAGGATGTTAGTCTATAAGGTATACCTAGAAAGAACGTAGTAAGTCTAGGAAGAGACTTAATAGCCGTATTAACCAGTTTATTTTGAAATACAAAGGAGAGGAAGTAGAAGAGCCCCTTAATAAGTTAATAGAAGCCCTTATAATTAACTTTAACTTAAACGCTTAGGAATAAGAGACCTTAGAGATATTCCTAACTACTTTTAGACCTTTTATGGATAGCTAAGCCTTTAATATTATAACCGTATTAGCCGACCGTTCCTTTATATACTTAGTTGCGCCTAAAAACTATTCCGTAAGTACCCCTGTTATAGATGTTACGGACTATAAATAGGACCTATTTGCATATATCACTATAGAACGCTATACCCCTAAGGAATTCTACGGTGTTATAATTAATATAGGTGCCTCTAAGAAGTCTACTATAGGCTACGGATAATACCTTGTATATAAGACTACCACAGATAATAATATGGACATTAATATTATATAAACTGGGGCCGTAAACATCTAGTTCGGCATTGGCTTAACCGTATTAATTAGATTAGTTAAAGTTAAGACTCTAATTAGCCTAGTTAACTTCCACGTAGTAAAAGCGGACACCCCCTTCCTACTCTATCTTGCAGACATGGATAGGTTATAGGTGTACTATAATAATGCTACAGACACCCTAATTAGCCCCGTAACTACCCTAGGAAGCAAGTATATTACCTTGCCAATTACACGACAATTTGGACACCCGTTCCTTATATAGGGAGAGACCCTATAGACGTATATTTAGGAATCTTTTGACTATAACCCGTACTACCTCACTAGTATGGAAATCCACCGCCTATACCGCTGTTTCGGCTACCTATTAGCCGAAAAGCTGTATAGAGTCCTTAAACGTTCTAGACATAACGACGTTAATAAGAAGGCAATTAACTACCTAACTAAATACTGCTCCTTTTACTAGAAATATGGACGGTCCCTAGGCTGATTTAAGTTCACCCTTTATAAGGACCTTAATTTTAACCACTTAGTATACGTAGACATTATATACATTAACGGCAGCCTAGTATTATATATAATTGATAAGGCAACCCGCTATTAAGCCGCCCGTTAGTTACAAAACATATCTATAAAATATACTTGGGATATTTTATAGACCTACTGAATTAATATATACGTTGGACCACCTAAGTATATCACCTATGACGCTAGTAGGAACTTTATTAGTAAGGAATTCCAATAGTATGCTACGGCTATAGCTATTTTAACAAAAGCCGTTTTAGTTAAGGCGCATTGGTCTATTAGGCTTATTAAGTAAGCTTACCTAGCCCTACGGAGAGCTTATTAGATTATTACGGACAAGTATAAGGATATTTAAAAGGAACTGGCTCTACAGATGGCTGTAAAAGCCGTTAACGATACCGCTGGCCCTAACGGACTAGTACCTACCCTTTTGGTTTATAGAGCCTACCTAAGGATAAGCAACCTAGGCCCTCCTGCCCCGTCTATTACGGAATAAGTAGCTGTAATACGGAAGGTAATGGCTAAAATAGTTAAATTACGGGCTAAATAAACTGTTAATAACGCCCTATACTACCGTAACGGACCTAATATAACCTTAGTACATAACCTCCCGCTTAACTCTGAAGTCCTTATATAGCGTGAAAGTGGTAGCTAGAATGGACCCTATTGTCTACTGGCCGTAGAAAATAAGACGTGCTGCGTATAGCTTCCTAGTGGGCTAATTAGCTTTAGAAGTACGTCTATAAAACCCTACTTTCGGCCCAAAAATACCTATGATGTTGAACTAGATGAACTGGAAGCACCCGTCGAACCAGATAAACTGGAAGCACCCGTTGAATTAGATGAACTAGAAGCACCCTTGCCTACCCTAGAAGTCCCCTAAAAACCTACTAAACCTGCCGTAAAGCGTGGCTAAGGACGCCCCCATAAGAACCCTATAATAGAGAATTACCTAACCTCCGTAGGTATATCTGCAAGGCAATCTTCGCCTATAAATATATTAGTTTTAGTATAGGAAACCCCTTTTATGGACTTATAACGCAAAGAGATTAACGGACTACTTAAAAAGGGCGTCTTTGCGGTTGTAATAGAGAGAGACGTTCCGTAAGGCGTCCGTATATTTAACTTACGCTTTATTAATGAGATTAAGCACCCTAGTACTAATAAAGCCTTTAAGAAATTAAGGCTCGTTATATAAGCTTATAACGATAAGGGAAAGGATTTAGTCCTTATATAATCACCTATAATCTAATAAGTTAGCTAACGGATTATACTTGCACTTACGCTTGGCCTATAGCAAAGTAAACCTATAGCTCTTTACCTACGGGATATCTTATAAGCCTATATATAATCCAATACCTACCTAAGTAGGGACATCTTTATACGACTACCCTATAAGCTTAACTTGTAACTAGGAACAATTTTATAGGTTATAAAACCTCTTTACGGAGTACTAGAAACTAGAAACTATTAGTTTAAGATATACTACTAGCACTACGTTAGTAAACTTAAAATGGAATAGTTAACCTACGACCCCTGCCTCCTATACAGCCCATTAAACGGCCTTAGTATTATTGGACTCCAAACAGATAATACCCTCTTCTTAGCAGACCGGATATTTATGGACGCTAAAAAGACTAAACTGTAAGAAGCTAAGTTCCTAGTAAAGCCGTAAGAGCAGTTAACTAAGTAGACTCTAATTAAGTTTAACGGAGGCTTAATTATATAAAAGGGTAATTTAATCTAGCTAACCTAGGAACGCCAAGCTTAAAACCTAAAGCTTATTATAGTAAAGCCCACGGACCTTACTAGTTCCCATAGAGAGACCCGTAAGACCGTAAATATAAAGGACTAATACGCTGTATAGCGTGTAAGAGGCGCCTATATTACTATAGTCTGCCAACCCGAATCTGCCTATAACTTATCCTTTACGGCCTAGGCAGTAAATCCGTAAGAAGAAAATATTAAGTAGCTTAATAAGCGCATTTAGTGGCAAATTAATAATGCAGTAAGGGGACTTACTTTTGTACCACTGGACCTAAGTTCCCTTAGCTTACTAGTATTTACGGACGCTTCCTTTGCTAATAATAGGGACCTATTATTATAAATTGGCTTTGTAATTGTACTTATAGACCGTAATTAGGACGTAAATATACTATACTAGTCTTTAATTAAGTGCAAACGAGTAACCCGTAGTGTACTAGCTTCTGAACTATATGCACTAGTTTATGGATTTAATATAGCAGCCGCAATTAAATTAACGGTCTAGAAGATTCTATAACTAGAGTAGTTACCCCTAGTCTTATGCACCGATTTAAAGTCCCTCTATGACTGCTTAGTTAAGCTAGGTACGACATAAGAGAAGAGGCTTATAGTTAACCTAATGTGCTTACGTTAAGCCTATAAACAACGCGAGATTATAGAGGTCAAATGGATTAGCGGTGGAAATAACCTAGTAGACGCCATGACTAAGGCAAAGCCGTGTTAAGCCCTTAAAACCCTAATTAACACGAATAAGCTTAACTTAGAAGTTACGGAATGGGTAGAATGAGACTAATAGAGCATCTACGGTACGTCTACGGCCCGTTGGAAGGCCGTACGGCTTATATAGCCTATTATTCTGCCATAGTAGTTAAATTAACTAATTACAATTTTCCATCCCCGGGATGGAAAATCGCTATTGGCTCGCTTAGCACTAGCGCCTTGGCGGCCCTTAAGATCTAACTTATAACTAGTTCGGAGCACTATCTAGAAGGCAGTCTAGATGGCACCTTAGGGGGAGATTTCCTATATACTTCCTTCGCATCTTATAGTTCTATTTCTTATATATTTCTTTTATATTTTATAGTTCTGTTAAAGCAATTACGGAGGCTGTATATAGGTGGTTTTATTTTTTAAGTACCGCCAGTGTATAATTATAGCACCTGTACTGACCGCGTGCTCACGCGTTCGGTACACCAGGTACGCGTTTACGCGTTTAATGCACTAACCACTCGCTTACGCGTCTGGTGTACTTATGAAGCACTAACTAATTAGGGGGAGGCGCATTAGTATATAGACCACGTAGTCTGCTTTATATAATTGACAGTCACTATTATCTAAAAGAGCATACGATACTATATGTATTTCGTGCCCCTGGATCTAACTTACTTGTGCTATTAAGTTAGTACGAATATACTAGTTATCTAGCTATACCAGTCATCCGGCCACCCTATTACGTTACAGCCCTATAAATACTTAAAATTCTATTATTTTAAACGGTTTATTTAATAAGAAGTAGTCTACCCTCTTTTTAGGGTAATTTAAAGCTCTAAATTAATAACATTATTATTTTGGTATAAAGACGCGTCTTAGTGCTAGTAGGGTGGCTAAATAAGTAGTATAGCCAGATAAGTAGTGGAATATATTAATTGGCCTTTTATACCTATATTAAGGCTTTTAATAAGGTTTTAGTGTAATAAGCCTAGCCATTATTAAAATTTTAGATTTTAGCCCCTAATTTTAAGCTAAATTGTAATATTTTTAGAGCTACTTAATAGATTATTTTTTAAATTTAATAAGAGGTTTAAAATAGGTATAAAAGGCTAATTATAAAATTTCGGAATTTATTATTAAGCCATTATTAAGATATTAAGGTATAGTTTTTCTACTTTTTAGTAGTTTTTTATAACGGAACCTTGTAGCAAGTACTATAATAGGCTTGTTAATAGGCTAGGTATATAGGTGATATAAATTAAAGTTAATAATGTAATAATAATTGGTAGAGTGGTTGCCTAATAGATTAACTCTAATTATATTCTAAGAATTACTATAAGGAAGGAACTATTTAGGTAGGGACTAAGGGTCCTTAAATACATAACCGTACTCCTATAAAATCCTTCTTATATATAATATACGTATGCTCCATCTGCTCTATTATAGATTATATAAATCCTATAGATTATATAGATTACGTTATATAACCTTAGTTACTATTTCTTATTATATAGTTTTATCGGCTCTATCTTAGACCGTGTTTAAATTAACTAACTAGCTTCTTTTAACTCCTCTTTAAGTAGTTATAATATTATACTTAAAGCGTCTGTAATACCATCTCCCTCCTCTCTATTTTTATCCTTAAAGATTCCTAATATCTCTAAGTTGTTTATTAGAGGTATAATATCCATTTAATTAATTTGGTTAATATTATTGCTTATTATACCTAAAGTAATTTCTTTTTCTTTAACTGCTCGTTATATTTATACTATTACTGCGATATTATCTCTTAATAAGATTATGCCATCTCTGTATTCTTACTGTTTAAAAAAAGGGTTAGTTTATATTATGTTGGCGAACCTATCTTTATAATAACCGTTCTTTTACTTAGAGTGCACTAAAGCGAATATTTATTTGTCTTATAACGTTCGCTTTATTTCTAATGCCGAATATATATAACCTATTACTTTTAATAGTTGTCTAGTTCCCTAATTAATTTGTCTTAAGGTCTTATATTTAATCCACTGCTACGTAGCTAGATAATAAGTTGTCTGTTACTCTAGTAGAGTTATATCATTTTTATAAGGCTAAACGGGAGGCCGCTAATGCTTAGTAACGGGCCCTTAAGTCTTACCTTGCGGCATCTGCTTAGTTAATCCATTTTAAGAAGGTTTATAAAAAGGTTTATTCTAAGGAGTAGAAATTTATAAAATAGAGTTTATAGGAACTTGGTAATAAATAAATAGATTTTTTTATGGCTAAGAAGGAAATAAATCTAAATAGCTTGGTAACTGCTCTTCTTAGATCCCCCTTAGGTGACTTATTTTTTAGCGATCCTTCTTTATTAATACTACCTAACCTAATCTCTTCTAATACTCCTATACCTTTCCTATAGTATTTTTTAGATTTTCTAGTAGCTCCTAGGTAGTCTTGTTATAGCCTATCTACTTTACCTTATACTATATTTTATTATTAATATCCTTATAACTAATAACCTTTAAAACTTACTATTTATCTTCTTCCTATTCTTTATACATGTTTACTTTATAGACCGGTGGCTTAATATTCCTATATACTAGCTCTAGTATCGTAATATACTATATAGGGTAGATTTTTATTTTAGCTAGTAGGTTTAATTTAAACGTAACTAGTAAAATCCTTTATTTAATTTTAAAAGGTTCTAGTCTAACGTAGTCTAACTTCTTACTTAATTATTAACTCTTAAAATTTTTATATAGTAGCCATACTTTATCTCCCTCCTTAAGATCTGGTCCCTTAGATCTCTTAGTATTATAGTACTTTTTTATTCTTTTCTATACTCTTTTTACTAATTCCATAAGGTCTATATAAAGATTTATTAGTTTCTTTATTTTTTCTTTAGCTATGCTACTTGTTTTCTTCACTTATTATAGTAATAACAATATTCTTAGTTTATATCCATAATTTGCTTTAAATGGTGATATACCTATACCCTCTTATAGTGTTATGTTGTATGCAAATTATATAACTAGTAATAATAATACCTAATTATTCTGTATGTAATTAATATAGTATTTTAGATACTATTTTAGTGTTTAATTTAATCTTTCTGTTTAACCGTCTGTCTGCGGATAATATATAGTAGAAGTTACTGCCCTAACTTCTTATTCCGCTAAGAATACCTCCTAGAATGCTGCTATAAATCTTAGATCTCTATCCGATATAATCTTACTTAGTGCTTTATATCTTACGAATACTTCCTTAACGTAGATTTTAGCGATATCTTCTGCTAATATTTCTTCTATATATACTATAAAGTATCACTACTTTATAAGTTTGTCTACTATTACTAAGATTACATTATAATCTTGTCTGGTAATAGGATCTCTTAACTTTAGTAATTTAATAATAAAGTCCTATAATATAACCTCCTATAGTCTCTCTAGTATTTTAATAGGTTATAGCCCTTTATACGGCTTATGCCTTATTAGTTTATTTCTTTAGCAGTTTAGACACTCCTTTATTACTTTTCTTATAATGTTTTAGATTCCGTTAATAATATACTCCTCTTAAAGTCTTAACACTAAGCCCGTGGCTCCATTGTATCCTTAAGTTATTCCCTTATAGAAATCTTCTATAAAGTGTTCTGCTATACTTCTTAGGATATACTTTACCTCTCTATACTTATACAATATTTCTTCTTCTAGATATTCTAACTATTCCTCTAGCTATGCTTTAAAGATCCCTTATACCTAAAAGCTTTTTAGTAATTTATAAACTCTATCTAATTCTTCTTAAGTTGCTATAATTTTTGGATAATTGTACCTAATTAGTCTATCTATGTCTTTTCGCAGTAAAGCCCCTAATAGCTTTTTATTATTTTATAGTTTAGCCTTTTAACTTAGAGTATCTGCTTATATATTGTCTATACCCTTAGTATACTAAATCTTAAAATAGTACTCTATAAGCATCTTTGCCTATCTAACCTATCTTTAGTTAAGTTCCTTTATTATTAAGAATCCTGTTAGGTTTTTATAGTCCGTCTTAACTATAAATAGTTTTCCTATACCTTATAAGAATGCTCTTTATTTCTTTAATACTATAACTATACCTAACAACTCTTTATTATAGATGTTATAGTTTAACTCCGGTAGTGTTATCTTCCGACTATAATATACTACTAGGTGCTATCTATCTTAATATTTTTATATAAAGTATGCCCCTAGTATAAAGTCTAATATATTTATTTCTATAACTATTTCTAGACCTAGTTAATAGATTTTAAGAACTAGCTCTTAGGTAAATAACTCTTTAACTTTCTTAAACAATTTTTACTACTCCTTTCCCTATACCTATAGTTCTTCTTTTTTTGTTAACCGCGTAAATAGTTTAATATTCTTTAACTATTACGCTATAAACCTTCTATAGTAATTACAAAACCCTAGAAATAATCTTAATTACATAATATTCTCTAGTTCTTACTAATTTACTATAGCTTCGATCTTCTTAGAATCTATACTAAGTTAGCCTAGTTTAATAATAAATCTAATAAAATCGGTCTTCTTAGTAAAGAACTCGTATTTCTTAATTACTATTAGCATCTATTCTTTTTATAGTCTCTTTAAAACCCATTTAATGTGTTCTCTATATTCTTCCTTAGTTATTAAGTAGATAATAATATTATTAAAATATACTATAATAAATTTATTTAAGTATTTTCCTAATATATTATTAATACGCTTCTAGAATATTGCTAGTACATTTATAAGCCTAAATTGCATAACTAATAGTTTATATAGTCCTTCCTTTAACCTAAAAGCTGCTTTTTATTTATTACCTTCCTTAATCCTAATCTAATAGTACGCCTATTTTAGATCTATCTTTATAAAGATTTGCGCGTTGCCTATTCTATCTTAGATTTCGCTAATTAAGGGTAAAGGATATCTATCCTTTTTAGTAATACTGTTTAACTGTCTATAGTTAATATATAGCCTTAGTTTACTATTCTTCTTTAGTATAAATAGTACCAGGTAACCTGCTAATAACTACAATAGTCTAATATATCCCTTTTATAGGTTTTCCTAGATAAACTCTTTTAGTGCTCTACCTTTTTCCTTAGTAAGCTTATAGATTAGAAAGAACCTTAGACTTATTTCTAGTTCTAATTTTATTTTATAGTCCTATACTGCGTACTTTAATAGCTTCTTACTTTTCGGTAATTATAGTTTCTTACTATACTTATAATATCTCTTTAGTATATAACTTAATCCTTTTTCCGTTTCCTTATAGGTTGCTCCTACTTAGTACTATACTAACTTGGCTTATTATTATATCTTATATTATTAAGTATCCTTAATATTGACCTAACCTATAATTTAATTAATCTTTAGATTATATTCCTATAACTAAGGCATTCCTAACACTACCTTATTATTCCCTAATAGTAATATATTAAAAGATATTTTATTTTATTTTTCTTTAATAGTTAACTAAATAGGTCCTATTTTAAGATTAATGATGCCTCCTCTATAGGCTATTGGATCTCCTAAAATCGTTACTAATAGGTAAGGGTATTCCCTTTTCCTATATGGTAACCCTATTTTTTTTTAACTACTATTAGTAATATATAGTTCCTTATTGCCCTACTATCTATTAACGCTTTAAACTGTTAATCTTGCCACTTAACTTATAGGTTTAGGTATTGTTCTTAAATTCCTTTAAGGGTTTAAGGCTCTACTATTAGTTCCCTCTAGTTCTATAGGCCTCTACTTTTCCTAATTATTAGCTGCTTAATTTTATTAGTACTTGGTCCACTTTTAGCTAATACTTAGTGTTGGGAATAAAGGTAAGTGGTCACCATATAAGGCATATTGCTGTCACATATAGCAAGTTGCCGTTACATGCGGTAAGTTACCGTCACGTGTCGCCGCGGCACTAGCGTAGCGAGGAGCTTTAAGCTCCTCGCCCTCCCTTATGGAAGATATATAGAACAATTATTATACTATCTACGAACCGTAGCTACGTGATATTACCTTATGTAACCAACACTAATTAGTAGTTAACTTTACTGTTATACTATAGAATAGTAAGGTATTCCACCAAAAAGAGACGAGCTACTATACTAGTGCTACTTATGCTAAAGGGAGCTGTCTTTTAAGGTCAGAACTGGTCCTAAACTTTAAATAGAACTCTTCTATAAATCTAAGGATTTAAAGGCCAGAACTAGTCCTAAGCCTTTCTAAGATTATAGATTCTTACGTCTATTACGCAGAATAATACGCTTTATAAGTCTTCGCGATTTAAGGCCAGAACTAGTCCTAAGCCCTATAATCGCAAATATATATTACAAACGCGTACTAAATAATAAATATATATTATAAACGCGTACTAAATAACAATCCCTATACTAATAATACTTCCCTCCCTCTAAAAATATGGCTACGCCTACTTTAAATAACTGGAAAGACTCCTTACTACTAGGGGTAGCTAAGTACGCGAAACTTATTAATAAAGATTGGGACGAATTCGCCTTTAATATAATAACTTATACCGCAAAATAAGTTAACGGCTTTCTCCTATACCATATTATATTTTACTAAAATAGATACTACGCTAATTTATAACTATGAGAGTATTTTAGGGAGGATTTTATAGGATGGACTACTGATACCTAGGCACTTGGCAACGTTAATATTGTTTAGGATTTTTAAGACTTCCTCTATAGGAATAGGGT
>Ga0307515_10015508_pt1 | contig 14030 bp, 14 predicted proteins | sample 17_EM_MG_FD_194513 | JGI IMG/M metagenome (GOLD analysis project Ga0307515, IMG submission 194513) | Populus trichocarpa ectomycorrhiza microbial communities from riparian zone in the Pacific Northwest, United States - 17_EM | ecosystem: Host-associated > Plants > Roots > Unclassified | place... | reverse complement strand
CGCGCGTGCCGCCGGAGCGGTGTCGAAGCGCCACGGGGAGAACAGGCGGACGTGGCCCCATTCCGCGATCGAGTGGGCGACGGCGTCGCCCGCTTCGAGGATCACGAACTCCTGGCCGCGGGCGGCCAGCTCGGCCGCGGCGGCCAGGCCGACGGGTCCTGCTCCGATGACGGCGACGGGGCTGCTCATGACGGGCTCCTTGTTTTGAAGAATATCGAATCAGCTGAGACCGAGTTTGCATCCTGATTCGAGAAACGTCAAGATAGAAGCATGTCGAAGCAGCTTCAGATTCTGGAAACGCCCGACGGGACCTGCTGCGCGCCCATCGCCGACGAAGCGCTCCACGCGGCCCAGGCCGCCCCCCTCGCCCAGCGGTTCAAGGCCCTCGGCGACCCGATCCGCCTGCGCCTCCTGTCGCGCATCACGTCGGCCCCCGGCGGCGAGATCTGCGTCTGCGACCTGACCAGCGGCGACTTCGACGTCACCCCGCCGACGATCTCCCACCACCTGAAGATCCTGCGCGAAGCCGGCCTCATCACCGGCGAACGCCGCGGCACCTGGGTGTACTACCGGCCCGTGAAAGACGTCCTCAAGGAGCTCTCCGGCGTCCTCGGTGGGCGGCTGTAAAAAAGATCAGGGCGAGTCCGGCCCTTAAGTCGTCCCCAGCACATCCCGCACGTGCGCCTTCGCATGCCCCAGGTGCTGGTGAAGCCGCCCCACCGCGGCCGCGGTGTCCCCTGAGCGCATGATGTCGAGAAACCCCTGGTGATCGACCACCGCCGACTCGATGTCCGGCGTGTAGCTCCGCTCGAACAGGATCGCGAACGTGCGCTGGTACGGCCGCCACGCCTCCATGAGGCGGCGGTTCTCCGACAGCCGGTACAACCTCGTGTGGAACTCCATGTCGGCGTCGGCGAAGCGTTCGAAGTCGTCGTGCTCGCCGGCGAGGCGCATTTCGTCGACGATGGCCTGCACGCCGTCCCAGTCCTCGGCTTTCGCGTGCTCGATCGCCAGGCGGACGGCCAGCGATTCAAGGGATTCCCGCAGGGCGTACAGCTCTTCGATGTCGCGGGTGCCGAGTGATCTCGCGTAGAGGCGCTTGCGGCGGTTCTCGACGAGGCCTTCGCTCTCCAGCTGGCGGAGGGCGTCGCGTACGGGGCCGCGGCTCACGTCGAACCTGTTCGCGAGGGCGTCCTCGGCGAGGTGCGTCCCATCGGCGATGCCGCCGGTGATGATCTCGACGCGCAGGCGGTCCGCGATCTGGTCGCCCATGGCGAGCGGCCGGAGCGGTGCGGCCACGGTACCCCCTTCGGTCGTCGACGGGACTTTCCCCGCGGGTGGGGATGCGATCGCTGCGAGTGTAGCGAGAGGACGGTCGGCTCCCCGCGGGTGCGCGGACGGGCCCTGGTGGCGGGCCCGCGTTACCGAATCGTCATCAACATCGAGATTGCGCGCGGATCACGTCGAGGTTATGTTGCTTGTTAACAGTTGACAGTTTCGAAACGATGGTACCGCCACGGGGCCCCGACGGGCCCGGCGGATCCCTTCGGGAAAGTGACGGCGGTCCAGTGACACAGCACCCTCTCGTCGGTGAAGGCCGGACGGTCGTCGTCGGGCCGGTTCGGTACGCCGAACTCTGCTCCGACGGCCGGCGGCTCCTGCTCGACGCCGGGTTCACCCTCGTCGAGAACGAGTCGACGCTGCCCTGGGGAACCGCCGACCTCGCACCCCTCCTACCCACCGCCGACGCCGCCGTCTGCGGCGTCGAGGTCTACAGCCGGGAGATCCTCGGCGAGGCCCCGAGGCTGCGCGTCATCTCCCGTCTCGGCGTCGGGCTCGACAACATCGACCTCGCCGCCGCCCGCGAGCAGGGCGTCGACGTCGCCAACGTCCCCGGCGGCAACGCCAACGCCGTCGCCGAGCTGGCCGTCGGCCTGATGATCTCCGTACTGCGGCAGATCCCCGCGATGAACGCCGACATCCGCTCCGGCCGCTGGGACCGCTACGTCGGCCGGGAACTCGCCGGCAAGACCGTCGGGCTCATCGGCTTCGGCGCGATCGCCCGCGTCCTGGCCAGGCGCCTGGCCGGCTTCGGCGTGACGATCCGCGCCCACGACCCCTACGCCGACGAGGCCGCGGCCGCCGAACTCGGCGTCGCGCTCGTCGGCCCGCGCGAGGCCGTCGAGGACGTCGACATCGTCAGCGTCCACGCACCCCGCACACCCGCGACCCACCACCTCGTCGGCGCGGAACTGCTCGGCGCCATGCGGCCGGGCACCATCCTCATCAACACCAGCCGCGGCGGCGTCGTCGACGAGACGGCCCTCGCCGGCGCTCTGGCCAGCGGCCACATCGCCGGCGCCGGCATCGACGTCTTCGAGCTCGAACCCGTCGCCGCCGACAACCCCCTGCTGCGTTTCGAGAACGTCGTCGCCACGACACACGCCGCCGCCGACAGCGCGGAAGCCTACGCTCGCATCGGCATGTCGACGGCGCAGGCGATCATCGACGTCTTCTCGGGCCGCGCACCCGTGCACCTCGCCAACTGAAACGCACAGTCCCACCACAGCGTGAGGTATCCCGAAAGGAACAACGATGTTCACGACCCATCGAGTGAAGAGACTCGCGCTCGTGCTGCCTACGGTGGCCGCGCTCGTCGCCGGCGTCGGCGCCTGCTCCGGCGGTGACGACGACCCGAACTCGCTCACCCTCATCGCGGCCAACAGCCCGTGGGCCGAGGGCATCAAGGTCCTCGCCGAGGACTACAAGGCCGAGACCGGCATCACGGTGAAGGTCGACACCTACAGCAACGAGCAGCTCAACGACACCTACAAGGTCAAGCTCAACGCCCAGTCGGCCGACTTCGACCTCATGGCCTACCAGCCGCAGGACGTCATGCGCGAGTTCTCCCGCAACGGCTGGCTCGCCGACCTCAGCGAGCGCGTCGAGTCCGACGCCGCGTGGAACTGGCAGGACTTCCAGCAGCCGGCCCGCGACGCGGTCACCCTCGACGGCGCCGTCTACGGCGTGCCGGTGATGACCGAGCGGCACATCATGTACTACCGCGCGGACCTGCTCAAAGACGCCGGCATCGAGGTCCCCGAGACGCTCGACGAGCTCAAGGCCGCCGCCGCGAAGCTCGACGACCCCGACAACGGCGTGTACGGCATCGCCATGCGCGGCGCCCGCGTCCCGCTGGTCACCCAGTTCTCGTCGTTCCTGTACAGCTTCGGCGGCGACTTCCAGGACGCGAGCGGCAAGGCCACGGTCAACACGCCCGAGGCGATCGCGGCCTACCGGTTCTACGGCGACCTGCTGAAGGACTCCGGCCCTCCGGGAGCCGCGAACATGGGCTGGGTCGAGGCCTCGGCGATCTTCGCGCAGGGCAACGCGGCCTTCTACCTCGACGCCGACAGCCAGGCCTACACGTTCCTCGACGAGGCCAACAGCGCCGTCACCGACACCGTCGCCTACGCGAAGTTCCCCGAGGGCCCGGCGGGATCGCTGGCCTACAACATCGTGCCGCAGGCCGTCGGTGTCAACGAGCTCTCCGACAAGCAGGACCAGGCGTGGGACTTCCTGTCCTGGGCGTCGAACGAGGCGAACAGCAAGCGGCTCCTGAACGAGCAGACCGCGCCGGTCGCCCGCCAGTCGGCGTGGGACGACCCCGCGGCGACGGCGAACTACCCCGAGGGGCTCGTCGACATCATCCGCAACGCCGGTGACGGCTACATCAGCCACGACCGCCCGATGCTGGAGCAGGTCGCCCGCGCCCGGGAGTTCGTCGGCGGTCCGGCCGTCGCGGCGATCGAGGGCGGTGACGTGGCCTCTGCGGCCGAACAGGCCAATACCGACTTCCAGGCCCTGTTGGACTCCGAGAGATGACGTCCGGCGCGGGGCCGGTGCGGCCGGCCCCGCGCCACGGACAGGGAGGAAGCAGCATGACCGCTCAGACCGCTCGCAGGCGCAGCCCGATCGACTGGGTCGACGCGAACCTCAAGTGGCTGCTCACCACGCCGGCCGTCGTGGCCGTGTTCGCGCTCATCGCGTTCCCGATCGGCTACACCGTCTACCTGTCGCTCACCGACTCCGCGCGCGCGGTCACCCGCCCGTACGAGTTCGTCGGGCTGGACAACTACCTCTACTGGCTGGGCGACACGCAGCGCTTCTGGCCGGCCGTCGGCCGCACCGCCTACTTCACCGGCCTGGCCCTGACGCTGGAACTCGCCCTCGGGCTCGCGATCGCGCTGCTGCTGCGCAAGACCTTCAGGGGCCAGGGGCTCGTGCGCGTCTTCATCCTGCTGCCGCTGGTCGCCACGCCTGTCGCGGTCGGCATGATGTGGCTGCTCATGTTCGAGCCGTCGATCGGCTTCGCCAACGTCGTCATGGACTGGCTCGGGCTGCCGGCGCAGGGCTGGCTGTCCGACAAGGACACCGCTCTCAACACGCTCGTCTTCATCGACGTCTGGCAGTGGACGCCGATGGTGGTGCTCATCCTCCTCGCCGGGCTGTCGACCCTTCCCGAGGAGCCCGACGAGGCCGCGCGCGTCGACGGCGCCAACGCCTGGCAGCGGTTCCGGCACATCACCCTGCCGCTGCTCATGCCCGTTATCGTCGCCGCGGCGATCCTGCGCGCGATCGACGCCTTCAAGACCTTCGACATCATCTACGCGACCAAGGGCCGGGGCGGCGGATCGAACAACGAGGCCGAGACGCTCAACATCCTCGCCTACGGCGAGGCCTTCGAGTACTCGCAGTACGGGCGCGCCTCGGCGCTGCTGATGCTGTTCTTCCTCCTCATCGTGATCGTCCTCGCCGTGCTCGCCGTTCTGCGCAAGAAGGGAAACCGGGCATGACCGTCGCCTCCGTCCGTCGGCGCCGCCGGGACCGCTCGGCTCGCAGCGTCCTCCGCATCGCGGGCATCCTGCTGGTGACGCTGGCTTTCCTCGCGCCGCTGGTCTGGATGCTCGCGGCGAGCCTGAAGTCGAACCTGGAGATCATCGACCCCGGCCGCACGTTCGACTTCACGCCGACCTTCAAGAACTACGACACCGTCTTCGGCGACCAGGCCTTCGGGCCGTTCATCGTCAACAGCCTCATCGTCGGCACCGGCTCGACGCTCGTCGCGCTGCTCGTGGGCGTGCCCGCCGCGTACGGGATCGCGCGCTACCGCATCAAGAACGCGACCGTGTTCGTGCTGCTCGCGCGCATCATCCCCGGCGTGAGCCTGCTGATCCCGTGGTACTTCCTGTTCTCGCAGATCCAGCTCGTCGGGACCTACCTGGTGCTCGTCCTGACGCACTTCTTCGTGACGATGCCGCTGGTCGTGGCCATCATGACCAGCTTCTTCGAAGGCGTCCCGGAGGAGCTGGAGGAGGCCGCGCAGATCGACGGGACGAGCCGCATCGGCGCGTTCGCGCGCGTCGTGCTGCCGCTGTCGGTCCCGGGGATCGCGACGGCGACGATCCTGTCGTTCATCTTCAGCTGGAACAACTTCCTCTTCGCGCTCGTGCTGTCCGACCAGGGCACCCGCACGCTTCCCGTCGCGATCTCGAACTTCACCAGCTACGCCGCCGTCGACTGGGGCGGGCTCATGGCCGCGTCGGTCATCATCACCGTCCCGGTCATGATCATCGCGCTTGTCGCGCAGCGCTACGTCGTCAGCGGCCTCACGGCCGGAGCCACCAAGGGCTGAGGCCCGAACGGAAGCGGGAATCATGGGCAGGGAAGAGCGGGCCACGGTCGCGTGGGTCCTCGGCGGCGGCAGCGGCATCGGCCGCGGTGTCGCCGAGGCCCTCGCCGCCGACGGCCGCCTCGTGGTCGTCTCCGGGCGACGTGCCGAAGAACTCGACGCGACAGTCGCGCGCGTCGCCGCCAGCGGGAACCGCGCGGTGGCGCTCCCGGTCGACGTGAGCGACGGCGCCTCCGTCCTCGCGGCCCGCGACGTGATCGAACGCGAGCACGGCGCCGTCGGCCTCCTCGTCTACTCGGCCGGCACGAACGTCGCCAACCGGTTCTGGAACGACACGACCCCCGAGGACTTCGCGCGCGTCCTGGACGTGAACCTCACCGGCGCCACCCGTGCCGTGCACGCCGTGCTCGACGGCATGCGCGCCAACGGAGGCGGCCTCGTCGTGCTGGTCTCCTCGTGGGCCGCCTGGCGGTTCTCGCCGGGCGCGGGAGCGGCCTATTCGGCGAGCAAGACCGCGATGGCCTCGCTCGCCGAGACGCTCAACGCGCAGGAACGCCACCACGGTGTCCGCGCGACGCACCTGTGCCCCGGAGAGGTCCGCACCGACATCCTCAAGACCCGCCCGGTCGTCCCCGGCGAGGCCGAGCAGGAGCTGATGCTGACCGCCGAGGACCTCGGCTCCGTCGTGCGCTTCCTCGCCGATCTGCCCGCGCGCGTGTGCGTCAACGAAATCGTCATCACGCCCACGTCGAACACCTCTTACAACTGATCGCATCGACAGGAGAAGCAACATGGCCACCCGCGACATCATCACGGCCGTACCGGTCGCGTTCCACCCGGACGGCGCCCTCGACCTCGACGGTTCCCGGGCGATCCTGCGCTACGTGGCCGCGTCGGGCAACGAAGGCGCGTTCGTCATGGGCACGACCGGCGAGTTCCCGGCGCTGACCTTCGAGGAGCGCGGGCTGCTCGCGACCGCGAGCGTCGAGGAACTGGCCGCCCACATGCGGGTCATCGTGCACGTGGGGGCCCCGAGCCTGCGGGAGGTGCTCGCGCTCATCGCCCAGGCCCGCGAGGCCGGCGCCACCGAGATCGCCGTCATCACGCCCTACTACCTCCCGGCGACCGACGGCGCGCTGCGCGAGTTCTTCGCGGCGGTGTCGGCGGCCTCCGACGGGCTCGACGTCTACGTGTACGTCTACCGCAAGCGCACCGGGAACTTCGTGAGCACCGAGCTCATGGCCGAACTCGCCCTGCTGCCGAACATCGTCGGCGCGAAGGTGAGCGAGGAGCCCCTCGAACAGTTCGCCGCCTACCGCTCGGTCGTGCCCGACGGCTTCGTGCTCTACACCGGCGCCGACCGCGACCTCGGGAAGATCGGGGACCACGGCGCCCAGGGCGTCGTCTCGGGCATCAGCTCGGTGTTCCCGAAGCCGTTTCGGGCACTGGCCGAAGCGGCGGAATCCGGTGACGCCGGGCGGATCGCGTCGGCGCAGAAGGCGGTGGACGACGTCGTCGACACGGTCGCGGGGGACATCGCGCGCATGAAGGCGGCGTACGCGCTGCTCGACGTGCCGGCGGGCGTGTCCCGCATGGCGCTTGAGGCGCCGTCGGGCGAGGTCCTCACCGAGCTGGGGCGCGTCGCCGCCCTCCACGGCTGAGCCGATGGCGGCCGCGCGGGTGGTGGTGCTCGGCAGCGCGAACATGGACCTCGTCGTGCGCCTGCCGAGAACGCCGGCCGTCGGGGAGACGGTCTTCGGCTCGGGCTTCGCGACGGCCCCGGGCGGCAAGGGCCTCAACCAGGCCGTCGCGGCCCGCCGCGCGGGCGCCGAGGTCGCGTTCGCGGGCGCGTTGGGCCGCGACGACCACGGAGCCGCGCTCGCCGAACTGCTCGACCGGGAGGGCATCGACACCTCGGCCGTGCGCCGGGTGGACGCCCCGACGGGCGTCGCGCTGATCAGCGTGCTCGACTCCGGCGACAACTCGATCGTCGTCTGCACGGGCGCCAACGCCGAGCTGCGCGAGCTCGACGCGCAGACGCGCGACCTGATCGCCGGAGCGTCGTACCTGGTCATGCAGTTCGAGCTCGATCCGGGTCTGCTGCTGGAGGCGGCACGATTCGCGAGGGTGCACGGCGTCCGGACGGTCCTCACACCGGCGCCGGTGATCGAGCACGACCCGGAGCTCGTGGAGCTGACGGACCTGCTCGTCCTGAACGCGGGCGAGGCGGCTCAGCTCAGCGGTGTCGGCGACCCGGAACTCGCGGCGGCCGAGCTGTCCCGGCAGGCCGGGGCGGTCGTCGCGACCCTCGGCGGTGACGGGTCGGTGCTCGCGCGGGACGGCCGCGTCGTCGAACGGATCCCGGCGCGGGCGGTGGCGGCCGTCGACACCACCGCAGCGGGCGACACCTACGTCGGCGTCCTCACCGCTCGCATCGGCTCCGGCGACGACCTGCCGGCGGCGATGCGGTGGGCGACCGCGGCCGCGTCCATCACCGTCACCCGTCCGGGCGCGTCCGGCTCGATGCCGTTCGCGGCCGAGATCGAGCGGGTGCTCGGCCCGAGCACGGGCCCGCCTCCGCCACGATGAGATGATCATCCATATGACGGACTCCCCTACCGGCCACACCGCCCCTTCCACCGACGCCGACGTGGTCATCGTCGGGGCCGGACCGGCGGGCCTCATGCTCGCCGCCGAGCTGCACCTCAGCGGGGTGCGACCGGTCGTGCTGGAGCGCAAGCCGCAGCGCCGCGACATCCCGAAGGCGGGCGGGATCGGTGGGCAGATCCTGGAGCTGCTGCGGTATCGGGGCCTGCTGGAACGCTTCGAGGCGGCCTGCACCGACCCCATCCCGGCGCCGCGCTTCCCGTTCGGTGGCGTGCACCTGGACTTCACCCGACTGGCCGACGCACCCATGCACGCCCTCCCCCTGCCGCAGCAGCGGCTTGAGCTCGTGCTCGACGCGCGGGCCGCCGAACTCGGCGTCGACATCCGTCGCGGGCACGAGGCGGTCGCGGTCGACCAGGACGACGCCGGAGTCACCGTGGACGTGCGCGGCCCCGACGGCCCCTACCGGATCACCGCCCGGTACCTCGTCGGCTGCGACGGCGCGCGCAGCCGCATCCGCGACCTCGCCGGCATCGCGTTCCCCGGCATGACCTATCCCGAGGTCAACCGGTTCGCCCAGGTCACCCTGCCCGACTCGGTGACCGTTCGCGAAGACGGCGGCCTCGACGTCCCCGGCTTCGGCGGCCTCAACGCCGGTTTCACCCGCACCGGGAACGGGCTCTTCGGCCTGGCCGCATCGCCCGACAATGACGTCGTCTCGCTGTACACGGTCGAGGACGAGGGCACCGAGTACGACGACGACGTGCCGATGACCGTGCCCGAGCTCCAGGACAGCCTCCGCCGCGTGCTCGGTGCCGAGGTGCCCGTCGCGGAGGCGCGTCGACTGTCGCGGTTCACGTTCAAGGCGAGGCAGGCCGAGCGCTACCGGCACGGCCGGATCATGCTCGCCGGCGACGCGGCCCACCTGTTCCCCGCCACCGGCGTCGCCATCAGCGCGGGGATGCTCGACGCGGTCAACCTGGCCTGGAAGCTCGCCGCCGAACTCGCCGGCGGGGCTCCCGAGGGGCTGCTGGAGAGCTATCACGACGAGCGGCACCTCGCCGGCGCGCGCACCATGCTCCACACCCGTGCGCAGGTGGCGCTGCGACGCGGCCACGACCCCGCCGCAGAGGCGCTCCGCGAGGTCTTCCAGGAACTGCTCCTCGACGAGCCGGCGCTGCTCCGCATGGGAGCCCTGCTCGCAGGCTCCGACATCCGCTACCCGACGCCGGGATCCGCGCACGCCCTCGCCGGCTGCTTCGCGCCCGACCTCGCCCTCCACACCGACCAGGGCGCCACGAGCGTCGCGCGACTCATGAACGACGCCCGCCCGGTCCTGCTCGACCTCGCCGACCGCGCCGACGTCCGCGAGACCGCGCGGGAGTGGGGAGACCGCGTCGACGTCGTCACCGCCAAGACCGACCAGGCGCCCGCCGACGCCCTGCTCATCCGCCCCGACGCCACCGTCGCCTGGGCCGCGGGCTCCGGTGAGCCGACCGACGGGCTGCGTGAGGCGCTGACCCACTGGTTCGGCGCCCCGAAGCCGGTGTAGACGGCGTCAGTACGCGCCGTTCTCGATCGCCTTGTCGATGTTGGCCTGGTGCTCCTCGGCCGTCACCGCGAAGGCCGAGTTGCCCTCCTTGTCGATCTTGACGAAGTAGAGCCAGGGGCCGTCCTCCGGCGCGAAGGCGGCGTCGAGGGCGGCCTTGCCGGGGTTGCCGATCGGGCCCGGCGGGAGGCCGAGGTTGCCGTAGGTCTGGTACGGGTTGTCGGGGTCGTGGTTCTCCTCGTCGGTGAGGTTGTCCTTGCGCTTCTCCCCGTTGAGCTCGCGCCAGTAGTTCGTGGTCGAGTCCATGTTGAGGAAGGGCGGGTCCCACAGCTCCGGGTCGAGGCGGTTCCAGATGACCCGGGAGATCTTGCCGAAGTCCTTCTCGATGCCCTCGCCCTGGATGATCGAGGCGATGACCAGCGCCTCGTAGGGCGCGACCTTCTTCTCCTCGGCGAGGTCGCGCAGGCCGTCGGTGTCGGCGACGTCCATGAACTTGGCGACCATCTGCTTGAGCATGTCCGCGGGCTCCATGCCCTTGTCGAACTCGTAGGTCGCCGGGTAGAGGAAGCCTTCGAGCCCCTTGGCGGCCTTCTTCCCGTCGTCGCGGGCGTACCAGGACGGGTCGATCCCCAGGCCCTCGGTGTCCTTCGCGGCGTCCTCGAAGTCCTCGGCGGGGATGTCGTACTCGGCCGACAGCTCCTGGTAGATCCGGAACGTCTGCCAGCCCTCCTTGACGGTGAACCCGTCGACGACACGGCTCTCGGGCGACAGCATGAGGTCGAGAGCGGCCTTTCCCGACATCTGCTTGCGCAGCTTGTACGTCCCCGCGCCGATGCTGGTCGCCTTCGGGTTGTCCATGGTGGCGTTGATGAACGCGCCCGCGCTCTTGACCACGTCGTTCTCGAAGAGGACGTCGCCGATGTCGCTCAGGTTGGAGCCGGACTCGACGGTCACCAGAACCTCGCCGGTGCCCTCGCCCTCGTAGTCGGGCGCGGTGTCGGTCAGCTTGCCGTAGACGACCCAGCCGCCGGCGAGGAGACCCGCGGCGAGCACGAGGACCAGGGTCACGACCAGGCCCGTGCGCCGCTTCGGTTTGCGGCGGTGGCCGCCGGGCCGACGGCCGCCGTTCCCGCGGCGCGAGGACTCGTCGAACCCCGACATGACGTCCTCCCCAGGACCGTGCCGACACGATGAGCCCTCACCGTACTCCGCCCTCGCCGCCGTGCGGGTGGTCGAGCGGCGGCGGCCCCGGCCCGAACCCAGGGCGGGGTTTCGGCGCGGCCGTCGTGGGTAGGCGCCAGGTGTCCCCCACGCTAGGAGCTCGCATGGACGCCGGAACGGCCATCGCCAACGACCACCGCGCCATCGAGAAGCTGCTCGACGGCCTGCTGCTCGCCGACGGCGGCGGAGGTGAACGGCGCCTCCTCGTCGAGCTCGGGGACCATCTGCGCGCCCACTGCGTCGCCGAGGAGGCGCACGCGTACCGGGCGCTGGTCAACGAGGATCCGCGCGAGCGCAGCGCGGTCTACGTCGCGATCGGCGAGCACCGGACGGCGGTGGTGAAGCTCGCGGCGACCGCCCGCGCGTGCGGGACACCGGGTTTCGGCGAGGCCCGCGGCGACCTGGTCGAGGTGGTCGTCGGGCACATCGAGCGGTGCGAGTCGCAGATCCTGCCGGCGTTGCGGGACCGGACGACGACAACATGGCACGAGGAGCTCGGGCGGTTGTTCGAGCAGCGGCGGGCCGCCGAGCTCGGCCGGTGTCAGGACAGGCGCAGCGTCCCGGAACGGTCGGCGGCCCAGTCCCACCCGGTCAGGGTGTCGCGCATGAGCCGCGCGGCCGGCGACAGGTAGCCGCCGCTCCCCCAGTGCAGCGTCAGCACGCGGCGGCAGTCCGGGTCCTCGACGGCGACCCACGCGACCTGCGCACCCGTCACGGTCCGGCGGGCGATGTCGGGGACGAGGCCGACACCCAGGCCGACGCCGATCATGAAGGCGAGGGCGCTGGGTTCGTCGCCCTCGCAGACGATCTTCGGCGTGAGGTCGCGGGCGGCGAAGATCCGGTCGAGGACCCGCCGCTGCCAGTGCCCTCGGCGCGAGCTGACGAACGGGTGCCCGGCGAGTTCGTCGACGCTCACCGAGGTCCGGTGGGCGAGCGGGTGGTCGGCGGGGGTGCAGAGCCAGACCTGCTCGTCGAGCAGGCGGGCGGACTCCAGCCCGTCGCCCGGGATGGGTTGCGACGCGACGCAGAGGTCGACGTCCTGTGCACGGAGGCGGCGGCCCATCTCCTCGCCGGTCATCTGGTGCAGCACGACCTCGCTGTCGGGGTGCGCGCGTTTGAAGACGGTGAGCGGGCCGGTGATCGTCAGGAATGTCTCCGACGCCAGCCGTACCGCCCCGAACCCCTCGTCGGCGGCTTCGGCGACGGCCCGCGTGCCCGCGTCGAGCTCGCCGAGGGCGCGTTCGACGTGGCCGCGGAAGAGCCTGCCGACGTCGTTGAGCCGCAGTCGGCCGCCGCGGTCGAACAGCGGCGTTCCCAGCTCGCCCTCCAGCCTGGCGATGGTCCGGCTCAGCGACGGCTGGGCGACGCGCAGCTCCTCGGCCGCGCGGCTGAGGTGCTCCAGCCGCGCCACCGCGAGGAACTGCCTGAGCATGTGCAGGTCCACGACGTCATACCTCCAGAGACATAACACCATAGCGATATAGATCTTCGACAAGATAACCCATCGGTCATAGCATCGGGCGGTCACCGACACCAAGGAGAAGTCATGGTCACCGCCGCGAGCGGTTCCCCGGCGACGCGGCCCGTCGGATGGGTGCTGCGAGCCTTCATCACCGCGCACGTGGTCGCGATCGCGGGACAGCCGGTCTTCGCCGGCGTCTACCTCAGCGGCGACTTCGACGCCCTGCGCTGGCACGCCCTCGGCGCCGACATCGTGTCCTACGTCGCGGTGGCGCAGCTGATCACGGCGATCGTGGTCTGGGTCAAGCTCGGCCTGTCCTGGCCGTTCACCGCGTCCTTCGTCCTGCTGGCCGCCGAGTCGGTCCAGTACCTCGCCGGCATGGACGGCGCGCTGTGGCTGCACCTCCCGCTCGGGGTGCTGACCGTCGCCGCGCTCGCCGTCCTGTTCATCGCCGCGTGGCGCCTTCCGCTGGCGCGCACCGGGAAGGAGACCGACGATGAGTGACCACAGTGGACTGTCCAGGCGCCGCCTGCTCGGCATCGGCGGGGCCCTCGGCCTGACCGCCGCGGGCTGGCTCGTGGCCTCGGCCCTGCTCTCGCGCCGCCCGCCGGTCACCGGCGCCGAGCTGCGCAGCGCCGTGCCGCTGCCGCCCGCCTTCCAGGTGCCGCTGCCGATCCCGGCCGTCCTCGCACCGGTCGGCACCTCCGGCGGCGTCGACCGCTACGCCGTCACCCAGCGCGCGACGACCGCCGAGATCCTGCCGGGCGTCGGCACTCCGCTGTGGACCTACGAGGGCACCTTCCCCGGCCCGACGATCGAGTCCCGCCGCGGGCGGCCGGTCACCGTGACCCACCGCAACGTCCTGCCCGTGCCGACCGTCGTGCACCTCCACGGCGGGCACACGCCCGCCGGCTCCGACGGCTACCCGACCGACCTCATCCTGCCCGCGAGCTGGACCGGCTCGCCCCACGGCACCGGCCACGACGGCCACATGATGCACGATCCGCACGCCGTCACCAGCGACCTGACCCGCGACTACACCTTCCCGATGGACCAGCGTCCGACGCTGCTCTGGTACCACGACCACCGCATGGACTTCACCGCTCCGGCGATCTGGCGCGGCCTCGCGGGGATGCACATCGTCCGCGACGACGCCGAGGAGGCGCTCGGCCTCCCCACCGGTCCGCGCGAACTACCGCTGATGATCACCGACCGGGCCTTCGCCGCCGACGGGAGCCTCGCCTACCCCTCGCTCGACCCGACGCTGCGCGAACGGCCCGGCGTCCAGGATCCTTATGTCGCGGGCGTTCTCGGCGACGTCATCCTCGTCAACGGCGCTCCCTGGCCGGTGCACGAGGTCGACGCGGCCCGCCACCGCCTGCGCGTCCTCAACGCCTCCAACGCCAGGCACTACGAGCTGGAGGCGGTCACCGAGGACGGCCGGCGGCTCGACCTCGTCCAGATCGGCGCCGACCAGGGACTCCTCGCCGCACCGGTCA
>Ga0307515_10015507_pt1 | contig 14030 bp, 4 predicted proteins | sample 17_EM_MG_FD_194513 | JGI IMG/M metagenome (GOLD analysis project Ga0307515, IMG submission 194513) | Populus trichocarpa ectomycorrhiza microbial communities from riparian zone in the Pacific Northwest, United States - 17_EM | ecosystem: Host-associated > Plants > Roots > Unclassified | place... | reverse complement strand
CAAATTTGATCCTCATTCTTTTGATTGTTACTTATTTTATTTGAAATAATTTATGAAATGTTAATTATTATTATTTTAATTTCTTCATCTTTCATTTTTATTTTATTTTTTAGATATGATTTCTATTATTTTGATTATTATTTATTTTATTTGAGATAATTTATGAAATTATATTTTTTTTCAATTTCATTCTCATTCAACCTTTTAATTTGTAAGATTTGTTCATCATTATTTTAATAAACTTGAGAAAAATAAAATATTAATAAGTTATTTTCCGGCTCATTTTCCATGATATAACCAAACACTAGAAAGTGTTTTCCAACTTATTTTACATTACACTACCAAACATCAGAAAATAATTCACTTTCCGGAAATTCACTTTTAAAAAAAAAACTACTTTCCAGCAAACAAACGGAGCTTAATTTAATAATCCAGAAATGAGGAACATTGATTTATATTTCCACATATCGTCTTTGAAAGTTCACAACCTTCACCATGTATTAAAAAATACCTTGCAGAATATGTTTTTTCATTTATAAAATATGTTCAGACAACACATAAATAACATGACAATCTTATAATATAAAACCGCCTGCTAGCCTACCAGTGCTGGTATGGGTAATCGACTAATGTAAACAATAAAACTATATCTATATAATTTCATTATTTTTTTTATATAAATTCTGATTTCAATAAGAAAAAACACTAAAAGATTGTAAGAAAGCGTTGAACGAGCATTAAATGGACAATTTAAAAAGTAGTAAGGAAGTGTTTGCAATGAGAACACAGCCAGAACAATGGTCAGACTTCCCCTACAGTTGCTTAAGCAAACCAAGGATATCTAGCCACATATATAGTTAATGATAATCAGTAAAATATACCCACAACTTGTATTTTCAATCACAATTATTAAATTCGGGTTGATAGATAAGTTTATTTATCTAGGACTTGGCTAACCTACCTCTTAAATCAGGTTAAATATATATAAAAAAAAAATTAAAATTTAGTCAGATGACATGATTGATATCGTTTTAATTAATTGGGTTAAAAATGGTATCCCATGTCTTGCTATGCTTTCAAAACATTTAGAACAATTAGATCACTCTAAGTTGATGATTTCAAAAAGTTAACATTTTATGATCCAAACATTCACACAAGAGAATCATTACACCAGTCTTAGAAATTGATGCTTTCAAGAGCTGACACCATCAGAAGATGTAGAAGAAGGGTGGTCCTAATCTGTTGTCTAGCTCTGAATCTGTCACGTACGCATCTAGACGATGTTTCTTCCATATAAACCTTTTATCGAAGCCATTACAACTTCTTCTTTTTTTTACTTTTTTTCTTACATATTACTAAGATTAATATTTTCTACGTAGTTAATGGTTTTGCAAACCTGATTCCAGTTCCACTCCTCCCTCAAAGGGCACTTCTGTTCGTGTGAGCGTAAAGTGGGTGACTCCAGTTCCAGTTCCACTCTCTTTTTTCACGAGGACACTAGTTCACCATGAGTAATGTTGCTAGAGTTCTCAAGTAGCACTTAATTTCCTGATTACTCATGAGGTATCAAGTACCATTTCCATGGCTATAAGCATGGTGATTAACCGCATGAGTTCGAAAAGCTTTCTTCTTCACGATGATTAAAAATATCAACAGAAATTAAATCATATTCTTGGAGCACAAGATCGATCTCTTGCATATTAGCTTGCTTCAAGGTTTAAACTCAAGAAATTAAGAGAGAGCATACCTAGTCTACAACATGGGATTACATGGTAGAAATGTTGGCACCTTGTTAATTACCTAAGGATCCAAGAAATATAAGGTTGAATCAAAGGAATATATAGGTGATGATTCATGGCCTTAAATCTCTTAAAATGAAACAATAAAGAGCATGTACTGCTGGATCTAGAAAATTCCATAGTACATTCTAGAAATTAATCAATCTGCAATAATTTGTATTTAGCTGGACAAAAACTAACCCAAAAGATAATGGACATTGAAAAATAATGCTAGCTAGCTAGGAAGGACCCAAAACAGGGTGAAGTTTTGCACTAGTAGAGCTAGAAAGTTGGGGAAAAAATGTAACAGTGATCACTATTGACAAATGACAATCTGCCGACAGAAACCAAATAATGCAACTCACTTTAGAAGCCTCGTTGGCGTCTAGCAAAAAAGCTTATTATTTCGAAATCAGCAATTATCTTTTTCCCACAATTTCAAGTTCAGCTATTTCTTTCTCTCTTTTTTTTTGGATAATAAAATATGCTATTTCTTTCTCTTTTCTTTAAGACTACAAAAAGATCTGCAAAAACTGCTTTAAAAAGGAGTTCACACAAAGAAGTCAAAGCAATTCCATCACCAACGTCTAGCTAGATACAGATAACTACAATATATATTTGGTACATGCGTACATATATCCATGCCCTAGAATCATGAAATCATATAAGGTTAATTAATATAAAAAAGGCCCCTTCTATAAATAACTTATACAACCCTTTTCCTTCTTTTGGCGCAATACATGTATCTATATAGCACAAGGCATGCTGAGAATTATGAAGTTAGAAACGAAATTGTTTCATGTTCTGAAAATGATTCTAAATATTTTCACAAGAATATTGATCCGGCTTAATTTGTAAGCACAGCAACCTCATTAGTTAAATTGTATCAAATTGAATGCATGCAGTCACAACAATACCAGTTCTATATTTTTGAAGCAATATAGAGAATCAAGAAATGTTAAGTAAATATTTATTTTTTGTTCTTGTTTTCATATTTACATGAAATTTTGCTCCCAACATTTCCAATTTCTACAATAAGATTAGTCTGTTAGTTAATTAATAGATTACTGAAAAGAAGGAAGGATGGATACTATAGCTAATCTAGAAATTTAATTTAATGGGGGCCAGGGGTTGGGGGGGGGGGCGCACTTATGAGTCTATATATTCTTCAATTAAGTAATTGAAGCCAGTAAGCGACATCAAGGACTACTAATAGATGCTAAACAAAGAAGAATCGTTGTTATATTCTAAGCTTAATAAAATATTAAACCACAAATCCCTTAAAACATGTCTTGATATCCCATCATGTCAATGTCAAACATCTCTCCTATGATTTGATAGTACATACAAGTATGAATGTAATATTATTCAAGCTCGTATATACCATCGAGGTTCTTGGCAAGTGACTTCAATGTTGAGAGAATTGTCTACATGTATCCTTTTTGGTAAGTTAACTATCTGTCTACGTTAAGAACTTGAACATACAAATAGAAGTAATTAACTTCGTATATTTTGTGGGGAGGAGTGGATCTACCCCAAGCCCTTATCATTGTATCTAATTGGAGGGGTGAAATGGGTGCTCAATTTGCTTTGTATCTTGGATAAAGTATTGAGATAGTGAATAAAATCTCATTCCTCTCTTATATATTCACATTTTTCAATCTTCTAGTTTGTAATAACTTGGATATTGGACCTAATCCCTTGTGCCTATCTTCCATCTTACTAAATATACTGTAAAACAAATTAAACAAGTTAAATTCGGGAAGAACCCTAACTTGTTAATCTATTGAGATTAAGGAGAGCAATGGAGTTACATACCTTTGTCTAGCTCCTGGTACAGCTTCTTCTTGGAAACGCTGAATGCTGAAGAGCAAGGGAAAGACGGACAATATCTGCCACGGTATATGAGCAAAGAGTTTGTACGTATTTATAGGAAAATGTAATAATGCAGGTATGAACGTGAACCAAATAAGGTAGCAAAAGAGAGTAGCATCAATGTGTGAGGAGGATAAGATCACTAGACATGCCAAAGAAAGAAATTGAGAAAAACATGACAGAAGAGACCTTGAGGTGAAAGCTGGGAAAGCAAATAACCCTGAGAAAGTGATATTGGCGCGGCTCAATCTGAGATCGTATTTTACAATTACTTTCACGTGTAAATCCGTCTTCGGATTGAACCTCACCAACATCGCTTTCTTTTGCCTCCTTAGCATCCAGCACAGATTACCGTCTCTCTTCTTATCAGAAAAAGGCAAAATGATCATGCAAGTAGAAACATACCACGATAAGTTTATAATGTGAACAGGTTTTAGCTTTTAAAACTTGCTAGCTGCTGCAGGCTTGGTGCCACTTACCAACCAAAAGGGAAAAAAGTGTGTACTTGAATAAAGAAACACTAGATATGGTCACATACGACTTGTCAAAGGACAATAATATGATCATTTACGGTATCTATATATCTCTTGGTAGGGAAAAGGATGGTGGCTCGGTGGAGTAAGAGGTGGAGGTGGTGGTCTTGTTGGTGGTTATAGTCATGAAGTGGGATCTTGAAATCATGATCATTTATATATATTCCTTGAACTCAGTCAATTGAAATCAAGATTTATTCTCAAAGCAAAAAAGAAAAAAAAATCTAGACTTTTAAAAGGCAAAAATAATTAATATATTCCATAATACTTATCAAACACGCGCGAGTATAAAAAATATATCGATTAAAGAAAACCCCCTATTATTCAATTATAATTTAGCTGGGATTTAGAAACGATATTCTTACACCACATGAAAACATAAAACAATAAATAAAAATAAAAATAGAAATAAAAATAGAAATCATTGTTGCACCAAGAAAAGAAAATTAAAGAGCTGGACAAATGTTAATAGAGGAGTGGCAGTGCTAATTTGATTAACATCAAGAAACAAAAGCTGGCCATTAGGAATGGATCAATCAAGATATTTATGGAATGTTGAAGCAATCAGCTCAACTAGGGTTCAAAGATAAATTGAAGAAGATGGGAATGAACTCATGATCTTTCTTGATGATATATAGATAGTAATAACTTGTCTAAGGTTGATCATGGTCATATATAAGGGACTTGGAGTCAGGGAGAGACAGAGAAAGAGAGAGAAAGGGAGGAATGGAATGAGGAGGCAAGGGGTTGGAGAGGTAGAGAATGTATACTGGCAGGGTTTGCCTCGGGATGAGAAGGTGAAGAAGGTGAGTGGAATGATGTCAAGGGTAGCAGCTTACTTTTAGGGTTTGTCATGCTTAATTTGTACTCAATAAAATCAAACGCATGCCACCTGAAATATTCCTCCCCACCACAAAACCCAAACAACTCCTTTTGATTGTACCTTTTGTTTTAAGAATATATTAATTATTTTAATCCCCTTCTTTTTTGTACCATTCCTCGCATTCCATTTAATTAAATCTAATAACTTATTGTATTGTATCCTAAAAAGGAGAATAAGATAGTTGGCTCATATGTCCCTAGTATAAACAAATCCTTCTCATGGGAGCCAATTACAGGAAAAACTAGAGGTTAGAAAATTTGGTTAAAAACAGGGTTAATATATATATTTGAGATCAAATTAAAAATATATCCATTCACTTTTAGGGTTAAGATTTTGTTGAAATTTAATCCACAACATAAATTCTTTAACATAGTATATTAATATGCGTTTTAAACAAATTATGAATGAATAAGAAATTAATTTAAAAACAATTCTTGGTTGATATGTTTTAGTGAAACCCAAAACCCTCTAAAAAAAACTTTATCCTGTATGAAAAAGAAACATAACTTTATTAGTATTTATAAAATAGGTAAGAAGTTAAAATTGGATACAAAGAATACCCAAACTTTTAGAAGGGGGATGTCCTAAGTAAAGTAGATTTTAAGCTTAAACTCTCGCACACGTGTTGAGCTCGGGTTGGGTTTGAATTCATTGTAAAATAATATTTTGAGTTACAAAAGATTATTTTTTGTCAATAGAAATTTAAACTTGGATCTAGTTTATGAAGAATTAATTCTTCCATCCCACTGTTTTGTCTAACCCTTGAATGGAAGGAATTGATCAATTTTTCCATAATAGTTTTTGTAGAATCTGAACAAATTCTCCAGCTTAAAAGACCCCTAATTTAAATTCAAAATCATTCAGGTTTAATTTTTGTTTATTGTAGGTAACCAAAATTGTTATGAAGAACTTCATCAAAATGAGTTGAAGTAAAGTGTTTAAGGTTGATTAATTCTACACTATTTTGATAAAATTTGACACTCTTCTTCATCTTATTTTCCAACATTGTTTTCTTATTTTAAATTCCTCTTAAAATTTATTATAATCTAAAGCTTAGATTAGTTGTTGTAGAGGGATAATAGAGTACTATGTACTTTTCTTGATTTATGAGATCTTATTAAGAAGTGTACCTAAACAAGATGGTGTTGTTAAAATCTTGAGAGGTTTATTGAAGAAATTTTTATTACACCAAGCCCTTGTTTTGGGGTGTGACCCAAACGGAGGTTTGCCAAAAGTTTTTTTTTTGTTTAAAATTATTTTTTTATGTTTTTAGATTATTTTGATATACTGATGTTAAAAAATGAATTTTAAAATAATATTATCCTTTTTTTTGTTATTATTGCAAGTAGTTATATATTTATTATATTGCATATTTATAAATTAAAAATATTTTCTTCACTTATGACTTTTGAAAAGAACTAAATACCATCGGAGTTTTAGTATACAATTAATGTATTATAATAACGTGGTTGTAGTTTTGCCTTTGGGTGTGTTGAAAGGCTTATTAGCACTATATTAATATAATGGATTCCTCATTGATATATCTTAATGTGAATTGTATCCAATTGTTTAAAAAGAAAAAAAAGAGAAAAGAATTGAATCAAAACACACACACACACACACATATATATATATATAATTTATAATTTAACTTTGATTTAAGGGATGCCTAACTAAAGACAAGACTTTTACATGGAATGGCGGACTATATATATAGATTCTTTCCACAAAATGAACACTTAGTAGTGCTCAAAATAAGCAGGTAGCCATAAAGAATTTCGTACGTAGAAACTAAAGGTGGTCAAAGCCAAAGCCATATTTGTGCAAGAAAGAGAGATAAGAATCTTGGAAACATGAGTGCAGAATGTCAGCGAAGAGATTGTCTGCTAGAAAGAAGTTTCCTTTGGAAGGGTACGTAAAAGGTTGATTTTAATCTTCTTTTTCTTAATTTCAAATCAAAACACATTTATTATGGTAGCAAATAGCCACCACCACACGCCGGAGACATCGGCGCTAAAGGAGCCCTGCCTTGGGCCTGCACGAGGGGACACTCTTCTTGGGTTTGCTTTTCTTTCTTTCTTTTAAGTCTCTTGTCTTTAATTTAAGGGGTCACTCTTGGCCCTTCTCCTGGGATTTTGGGAAGTGTAAAAGACTCTTTTAATAAAAGAGGCTTAAAGCCTCATGATTTGGGGCGATAAGTTCGCGTGCCACTACCCAAACACAGATTCCCCCACGCCTTGAACCATTCCCACACCTTCTCTTCTCATATTCTTGCTTCCTCACCAGATCCCAGGTCATTTCTCTTCTATTCTTGTTTCTCTTTACCTAGACTAATGACTCGTGAGGTCAAAAGCTAGTTACCACAACTTTGGCTTTTCTTTTAATTAATATTCTCTTTTCTCATACTTGCGTTGCCATAACCAACGCTCACTTTTTACGTGTGTGATGAAAATCATGTCAACTTGAAAGCTAAAGCTAGGTCATGTCAAAATACATACAGGTAACACACGAAGAGGTGGATAATTAAAGGCTTGTTTGGTTTGGTGCCTACTGAAAACGTTCCGAAACCTGTCGGCCGGAATCATAACCGGACATTGATTTTTCAACGGTTGACGTCCAATAGCGGTCGGTGTTTTTGGAGTGCCTTTCAAGACACTCAACAAGGACTGACTTTTTTGCAATGGAATAGCTCTCTTGATGCACAATTCGAGCAACAAATGAGATAAATAGTGGATTCCAAGGTCAAATTGATGGTTCTTGAAACTCTTGATTAAAGGGATTGGACAAAGAGACACCCATGTTCTGTAAGTACTTGAGATTTTTCTACAAGCTTTAATGGGCCATGTTGCCCTTTTTGTTAAGCATGCTTCTTAATTGAACTTAATAATCTTTATTCTGAGAGAATATTTGGAGGACTTTAATAAGCTTCCTCCTTTCTAAACTTTTCCGCTTTATTTCAACTTTTATATATATAATGATTGATTTTGTGCTAATTATTATTTTTTTATCTAGAGTACATGTCTTTTTCCTTTATGGTATATGGCTAGAGTATATATTTTGTAAGTTCCTTAACTCTTAATTATGAGTGTGTGTACGGATATACTAGTTGAACATCAAAAGAGCTTTCTTTCAATAGCTATACACTTGGATTTAAATTTGAAATTGAGATGATGAAGAGTTACAAGAGCACCTGCATATGGGATTTCATTGGGTTGGTTAGTGATTCTTAGCATTAAATACGGATCATGATCCATGAAAGTGCAAAGAATATTGAAGTAAAGTTTAAGCTTTTGCAAAATTGATGATGGGTATGTTTCAATCATGTATGGCAATGAGGCCAAACTCACTTGTCAGCTTGTGGAGACAAGAAACACACATCCCTCCATGAACTCGAGTTGCTACATTTCTCTCTTTCTACTACAACTCTCCGTGTATCAAACTTCTATGTCCACACATGCAAGTAGAAGCAGTCTCCCCTCCTAGAACCTCCCAAAATATTCGACTAGTGGACAGAAGAAGCTAGCATTTTACTTTTCAAAAGATTGAATAACAAATAATGAATCATAAGCATTGCTCAGTGCTCACCCTTCCTTTTCTTGAGGGAAGGAAACATTCATGCAACTGAACAATCCCACCATAGAAGCACAGTCTTGGCTACTTATTACTTAACTGAAACACTGGAATTATTTTTAATCAACTGAGTGAGATTTACTAGGATGCAATAAAACATGTTGCATATGTCCGTCAGAGTTTGTAGCACATTGAGTGTGATAGTGACCAGGATTTGGACCCCAATAAGTTCTTATAGCCCACACATTTGGAGCAAAATCACTGATGGTTTTTCTCTCACACAGTTGATGTTGCTCATTCGTGTAGTGAAATAATTGTAGTGCCAACCCAAAAACAACAAAGTTACATGGGTGATGTTGCTCGTTGGTGTTGATGTGCATGTGAAAGGGAGGGGTGGTATCCAGGGATCAATTCTCTTTTATGCTGTTTGTACTAGAAAACCATCAAGGCATTTGTCTGCCGAAATTGGGGGCAAAGGACAGAAAGGCCCAGCAATTGAAGAAAATAGCTCAAGTAAAATGAAAATATTGAATGGCGGAGCAGCCATTGTTCCTTTACAAGTTTGGACAGTGTCTTATCTACATAAAAATTTAACAAAACAAACAAAGGAAAGTGTTGTATCAACAAAATCATGTCAGTATTGACTGTGGTTTCATGGACACCGAGTCTTAGAATACTGCAAGGTTAACAAGAGGTGATTATTTTACATACCTTCAAATTACCACAGATAGTCTGTGTCAATGCTGAATTTAGTGCTGTATTCGTAAGCACAAAATAATTAATTAGGAAAGCCATGATACAGGAAAGAAGCATCACCACCAGAAAAACATTTCAGTGCAGCAGTTTTAGATATGACTGTTAAATATGAATAACTGATGGATCATGTCCATTGCTTTGAATTTGGTAGATGCCAACATTTTAGCAACTGATTGTTAAGACGTGTATGATGCAGCGGAAGAAATTATTTCTTTAATAATCACATTTTCCTTTTTGCTGATTTTGGTGAATGACAAGCGGACATTGAAGTTTAGTTACGATGATACCACATGATTTTGGGCAGAGAACTCTGAAGGAGCTATAATGTGAGTTTAACAACTTCTATAGATATTTTTTTTTTTTTAGTAAACGAGTGAATTATATATTAAACAGCCCCATCAAGTAGATGGAACTGAACGAAAGATAAAATACAATGGGAATATAAAAAAATAGAGAAGACCAAAACGACGAGGAATCTAATTAATTAGTCCAGTTCATAATACATTCAGGATTTCTAAAAAGATCTGAGCCTGTATAGCTGAAATTTCTAACTGAAAACTTCAACCAGAAGGCCAAACCGTGAAAGGTGAGATCAAAAATCATATCTCAATCCGGAGCCTTGGATTCGAAGATTAGACGGTTGTGTGCTATCTAAATTGACCAGTACAGACCTTTGCAGAGGAGGGTAATAGCACAACTTCTATAGATATGGTAGAAGTAAGGAGTTCAGGCAAGTGCAGTAACTTCAGAACATCTGCAGTCTTGATTGGCCCATAAGGTTGAGGAATGCCATGTCATTTTTGGCATGGGTAATGATACTTGGGGTTTTTCTTGAGTTCTCGAGGTAAGGATGCTGCAAATCTCAGCCAAGTTGGCCACTAGAATGGGCACAGCTACGGTGCTCTCTGTCTTGCTCCTGCTAACACCAATAGACAATAAGAACAAACATAATGACACAGAGAAGGCATGCAAGAAATTAAGTGAAGACTAGCTAAGAGAGGAGAATTAGCTAGCTGCATAACATGATCAAAAGATGAAATTAACATACACGATCATGCATGTTGATTCACGCACAGAAAGAAAAAAATAAACACGCATAATTACCCACAGGACATGCATGCGCAACTAAATATTTTACCAACATATTTATCAAGCCTGCACTTTAAAACCTTTAAATTTACACTTCTTTCTGATGAAGAGAAAGTGGAAGTTCCTTATCCTTTCTAGGTCTCCTCTAAATGATGTCCAAAAAAGCAAGCTTGGTCCACATATTATTCCTGCAAAGTAAGTAGAATTATGCACTAATTTCAGGTTTGTTACCAATTCGAGCAATAGAAGCTAGATATATTGCTGTAAAAATGTTTGCGACAAAGACAACAGCATAGCCATAAATCAAATCACTCCTTCTAATCAGTTTCAAATTATCTTCAACATGGCATCTTTAACTTTCCAGAAGTGCATATAAATAGTCTGTCAAATGTTTCTTGTTAGCAGCACTCATCCTTCTAGACTCCTAATTTCATTTCGATACTCTTACTGTTGATCTATCACCTTTATATCAGGATCTACAATGATATAAAATTCTGGACGCTGTCACAGGATAGCAGCTTATCATCTATTAAATCAGCATCAAAGAGTTGAATACCTGCCAAAAACACGCAAGGAATGTTTCTGTCCCGTCAAAAGATAATCATTGTGAAAGCCACAGCAGTGCTCCTAAGAGTGGTGTACATGGGGACATTTATAGCACGAACAGTTTCCATTGTGACCAGCTTTTAACAGAAGAGATAAAAGGCCGGAATAGTTAGAATTAACTCAAAATTTTGAACAAGGAATTGAGTAAACAATAAAATGCTACTAAATACGGAGCATGTAAAGCAAATGTGACAATGCCAGAGGAAGGGTGTGAAGTAATGTCTTAAATGGTATGAGTTTTGCTGGGTTTTTAGACGTGTTCTTTTGTTCACTGGTTGTGAAAGAAATGATCTTCCAGCGTTTCATTGAATAGAGGAATAAGCATGAACATAGCATCTAGAAAACACAAGAAGCAAAACACGCCCCAGTTAACTAACCTTAGTTGACATGAGCAAACATGTTCTTTTCAATCCAACCATTTTCACAGCTCTTGTCAGTATATATCAGGCATCACATTCCACAGGATCAGTTAGTCTGTAGGCTTGTTCTATCGTGTCAGCATACTCATGCTTTCACTCCTCTAAGCATGATTTCTTGAGCTACAAAATCCTCAACTCCCTCCTCTTGCAAACAATGAAGGTCAAGTCAACCTCCTTGCTGACATCTTAAATTGCATCATCCTCTCCTTCTAACATTCTAGTTAAATTCCATAAACTTTTTATATGATAACGAAGGTATTCAGACCATTTGGCCCGACTAGTAACATGCAACTCATGTAACGGCCGGGCAAAGCTCGAACTAAACAGTGCTGGGAATTGAAGCTTGCGCCTAATCCACTTCAACGCTAATTAAATACGCTTTCTCACTCAAGTGAAATTTTCTCATGACTATTTGATAATAAGACTCTAATATATATAAAAAATTATCTTAATCTAAAACTTAAACTAAGTAAGACCTCAATAATAATTTTAAATTAATCTCTAATGAATTCCAAGAATTTCACCTCCTTCCTACTTACACCATCAAATTCTCAAGCATTTTTTCACAATCTCATACAACTTCACTTGAGTATAACCTATATAAAAAAGATTATCCTATTATATAAGTCCTACTTTTTTAGACATAAACCTAGTGTAATTGACAATTTAATTAGTTTGCCTCCAAAACTTTGTCACGACTTGAATTTTGAGTTCATGACCGGTAACATATAAGTGGTGTCATAAAAACACCTCACCTACACTAAACTTAAAAATACTTCTCACAAAATAAATTATATAAAATTTCACAGAATTTCATAAATTTTCAAAATATACTTTAAAACCAATAAAAAAACAACTAATAATTCATAATATTTATTACAATATAAATCCAAACTTTAAATATGAGAATGTAACAGTGAAGCATTCTAAGACATCAAATCATAACAAAAAGGAAAGTCTTGCGAAAACAAACAGGGCATACCAGTGAAAAAAATGATGAAGAAGCAGCAACTCTCAACAAAGTCAACCTACTAACAAAAGTTAAGAACTTGAAAATAATATTAAAAAGAAGGGGTGAGTTCAATCAACTTAGTGAGGGAATAATATTTAATATACATTATAGATATTATAAATTGTAAGTCATACATATTGATATAATAGAAGAATAAAATTAACACACACACACACACACGTAATAAGTATATTAGTATATGGTAGTGGAATGTATGTCAGATAATAGACGAAACCCTAAGTTTCTGATAACAGACAAGTTTTATGGTCCTGGAGAAAGTATAGGTGTTCCCCTAATAAATAGTTATAGACTTCACTGATTAGAGCTTTATTGGCGATGAATTCGAGTAAATTATTCACGCTTAGCATTTCCTTGTCAAATCCTTGGAGATATGTCTTTGTACTTTCGTCATTTCATTATGTAATACCAAAGAGCTCAGTTGTGCTTTTTTTAGCTAGAATATTGGTGTTAAAAAAGAGATGAGCTTCATGTAGAGATTATAAAGACCTATGATGGAGCCCAAATCAATGTTGTGATACCATACTTTAACAGATCCATGAAAAGTTGTAGGAAAAATCTTGTCATAGCATCACTCTTTATTCTCACTAGTTTGAGGTCACTTTTGACATTTTATATATGCTCTATATGACCTATAAAACCATCATAATTGTCCAAGTTGACATTTATAGTGACATAGTCCTTGAAGAGGTGAGTGTGTAACACTATGTGACAAAATGAAGATTCTTCCATATAGTATAAATGTTGTTCAAGAGCCAGTGTAGTTTTATGTCTAATTTTTTTTTTTTTTGTTATGAGGAGTATGTGATTGAGACTGAGACTTAAAAAGAAGATTGATGGAGATAGTCACATTTGTGGCTAAGTTATGTTGAGGAGTGTTGGCTCCTTGTAAAGTTAGAGTATTGTGCTTACTTTGCAAGTTGTTTTATCTTATTTTTTTATGGAACTAGAGTTGTTTCTGTGCACCTGTTTCTTATAATGGAATTGTATGTTGACTTTCCCGTTAATGGAATAAAAAAGTGTGAATTTGTTCTTATATGACTATAACAGAATTGTTAAGCACTTACATTTGTTGGGAAAGTTGTTGAATACTTAGGGGAACTGGAGTTCCTGTGATAGAAAGATAAATTACTCTTCATAGTTCTAAAATTTCATCATCCATAAACAATGTTTTTTTATGAAGAGTTAAATAAAATGAACTACCTTTTAATTATATTTTTTTATGGGTAGCATCATTACTGAAATCATAAAAAAAACTTCACATAACAATTGCAATTTTCATGAGAAATTTTGATAAGATAATAAAAAAAAATTAAGTTAATTTTTTAAAAAATGTATATTGAGTCATATGTTTAATTTGAGTTGAATGATTAAAATTTGAGAAATAAAGCCTTATGTAAGAGATAATAATATAAGAGGTTTTAAATCTTTACTTGTGTATATATAATTTAGAACATATTTTATTGAACATGAATCTATTAAATTATGAAT
>Ga0307515_10015506_pt1 | contig 14031 bp, 1 predicted proteins | sample 17_EM_MG_FD_194513 | JGI IMG/M metagenome (GOLD analysis project Ga0307515, IMG submission 194513) | Populus trichocarpa ectomycorrhiza microbial communities from riparian zone in the Pacific Northwest, United States - 17_EM | ecosystem: Host-associated > Plants > Roots > Unclassified | place... | reverse complement strand
TATAGGAGTACGGTTGTGTATTTAAGGACCCTTAGTCCCTACCTAGATAGTTCCTTCCTTATAGTAATTCTTAGAATATAATTAGAGTTAATCTATTAGGCAACTACTCCACTAGTTATTATTACATTGTTAACTTTTATACTTGTATTTCCTATATACCTAGCCTAATAACAAGACCTACCGTAGTTTTTGCTATAAGGTTCTGTTATACAATTACTACCTAATTACGGTATTAATATAGAAGTCGAATAATATGCCACCAAAAGCAGCCACCACAACGCTATTAACGGCGGCAACTATATTGGGGTTAGGTAACGACACTAGTATAATAAATACTAACTTATAGCAACCTATAACGGTCGGACAACTATAAGAGATAGTTAACTAGCTAATAGAAAATAATGCAATATTAGAAAATAGGATTAACAGGATAGGCACAGCAAAGGTTAAGTTACTATTAATTAAAAGATACTTAGGAAAGAGATCAAAGCTTAAAGGATTCCTTACGTAGATGCACTTTAAGGTAGCGTAAAAAGGAGCTAAGCTGGTAACACCTATGGATTAAATAGCGTACACAGGATTATTCTTAATAAGAAGGGCACTTAAATGGTTTAAGCCTTACCTTATAGAAATCTAAGTAAACAGAATAACAACTACAAACTAAGAGGTATAGTTTATGTTCTTAAGCTAAAATAGATTCGTAAAACAACTTACGCAAATATTTAGAGACCTAGAGGCAGTAACTATAGCGAAAAGAAAACTCTAAAACATTACGTAATAAACTTTAGCAATTAAGTATATAATGTAGTTCTAGACGTTAGTAATATAAGTAGAGTAAAATAATAGGGCGCTTATAGTACAGTATAAATAGGGACTTAAGGCTAAAGTCTAGGATGTAATTATCCTAATAGAAGATACGGATACCCTAAAGGAACTAATAGATTAGGCGATTAAGATTAATAATTAGATCTACTAAAGGGAACAGGCTAAAAAAGGTTAGGATAGAGTTCTATAGTTATATAAGGCGTAAAGTATATAATAACCTAAGCTAAGTTAGAAACTATAGTATGGCGCAGAGCTAATAGACCTAAGTGGTACTAAAGAAGCCTATATAAGATGGAGTAAAAAACTATAAAAACCTAGAGGTTAAGGATCTAGTAATTATAGGACTAAGGAGTAGAGGCTAAACTAGGGATCTTAGTAGTAGAAGACGTTTAGGCGGACTCTATAATAAGAAAAATGGTTTAAAGAGGGAGTTTACATAAATTACGGGAAACAAGGTTATTATGTTAGAGACTATAAAAATAGGTAGAGTTACTACGTAGTAAAAGGTATAGGACTAGCAGACGATATATACGTATAGAGGGATAATAATATACTACAAGGAATAAAAGAATGTTTAATTAAAAGTTTCGCGTTTTATTATAATAACGTATGCCAAATTTATAAGGACGCTAAGTACGGCGTAAGCTATTAGCCGTAGGAGCTATACTTAGTGGAGTATAAAGGAACCAATGAACTAGTTCGTAGATTAGATATTAAGGATAATAAATTTAATATAGGCGAAACATTTTATAATAATAAGGTAATAGAAGCGGTTTACTAGGAACACGCAGCCATTGGAGATATTACACTAGAGGTAAAGGATAATTCCACTATAGAATAGGGAATATTAGTTAGGATTAAGACCCCGCTAGATATAATATCTATTACTTCGCGAGATATAAGAGAAGTAGGATAGCGAACCACTTCGGCACTTAATAAAGGTAAAAGGCTAAAGGCTTAAGATTCTTAAGATAAGATAAGGTAAGCTTAAGGACCTATAATAGACAAAAACTAATAGAGCAGAGTAACAGCTTAGTTTAAAGATATATAAATAAGCTTAAGATAAAGTTTCCTATAGGTATAAGACTCTTAAGACGAGATAAGAACACTAAGTAAGCCTAGTTGGACTAAGGCTAGAGCTAGGCTTAAGTTAGAAGCAAGCTTAGGATTAAAGAATTTAAGGGGTTAAGAATTCGAAGAGCGAATTAGGACACCTATAGATAAGAGGTAAGGAGCTTCTTTATAGATTGAAGAATCTATAATATAAACAGTAACTAGACTAGGAGACAGATATATAGACCTAGAAGACTTACTAGTAGAACATAGTATTCGGACTAAAGATTAAAAAGTCGATATTAAGATTAAGAAGTAAGAGAACTTTAAGGATTAGAGCGTAAGACGTAAACCTAAAGAAACTATAGAAGAGTTTAGGTAAAGAATTATCGTATAGTAAGAATAGAAACTAGATAAGAGATTTAGTACATTAAGACGTATAAGGAATAGAGCACTAGTACGAAGAATCACTAATAGGCCTAGGGTAGGCATACTAAGAGCTAAGTAGCTTACTAAATTGGAGAATAAAGAGGATTTAGGGATTTTAACTAGGTTTGAGGAACGATATATAAAGGGCTATCACGATATAGTAATAAGAAGATACTTCCTTATAGATAAGCCGTATACACTCTAGCAGCTATACCAAAAGTAGTATAGGCAGAGGCATAATGACAAGTAGGAAGATTTCTATATATAGTTAGATAAAAAAGTTATCTAAGACCACCCGATTATGGAAAAGGCCATAAATTACATTAAAGGAGCCTTAATTATAACGTTAAAGGATCTAAAGGAACGATTAAAGGACTAGAGAAGCAAGAGACGCATCTTAGTACTCGCGAATAAAGTTATAACGTTTAGATTAGTATAATAAAGGTTTAAACTTAAGGATAAAAACAAGCTAAGAGTTAACCTAAAGTACCTAGTATACTATACGCTATTATAGATTGTATATATAGATGATATATATAAGATATATAAGAACCTAAAGGAAAAGAATCGGAAATACCCTATAAGGATATATTAGATAATAGATAAGCAGCAATATAGGAATGCTAAGTATATATATAGCTAGCATCTAGCAGAAGTTTAGGAGTTAGGCGACTTAATACTTTAACTAAAAAGATTCCTTACGGAAGAATACTTAGACGGATAATAGTGGTAGGAATGCCTAGAGAATACGTATCTATAGTATATTAAAGATAAAAAGCAAACTAGGTATTAGCTAAAGAGCGAGCTAAGTATATAAGGATTAAGCAGCTAATAGTTAAGAAAAGTAGAGGCCTATAGGACTAGAGGGAGCTAGTAGTAGAGCCTTAGACCCTTAAAGGAATTTAAGGATAACACCTAAATTTATAAGTAAAATAGTAAGATTAATAGTTTAAGGCGCTAATAGATAGCGGAGTAACGAGAAACTATATCTTACTAGCAGTAGTTAAAAGAATGGGATTACCTTATAGACAGAAGGAGTAACCCTATCTATTAGTTATAATTTTAGGAGATCCGATAGCCTATAGAGGAGGGATTATTAATCTTAAAATAGGACCTATTTAGTTAACTATTAAAGGAAGACAAATTAAGATGTCTTTTAATATTCTACTATTAGGACGGGATGAGGCAGTATTAGGGATGCCTTAGTTATAGGAATATAATCTAAAGATTAATTGGATTATAGGTTAGGTTAATATTAGGGATACTTAATGCCGTAAGATGCGATAATAAGCCAAGTTAGTATAGTACTAAGTTAGAGCGATATATAAAGAGACTAAGCAAGGCTTAAGTTATATACTAAAGAGATACCATAAGTATAGTAAAAAACTATAGTCACTTAAAAGCGAAAAGCTGTTAGAGTATATAGTATGGGACTATAAAATAGAATTAGAACTAGGAATAAGTCTAAGGTTCTTTTTAATCTATAAGCTTACTAAAGAAAAAGGTAGAGTATTAAAAGAGTTTATTTAAGAAAACTTATAAAAGGGATATATTAGACTATTATAGTCATTAGCGGGATATCTAGTACTATTTATACTAAAGAAAAATAGTAAGCTAAGGCTATACATTAACTATAGATAGTTAAACAGCATTACTAAAAAGGATAGGTATCCTTTATCCTTAATTAGCGAAATCTAAAACAGGATAGGTAACGCGTAAATCTTTACAAAGATAGATCTAAGATAGGTATACTATTAGATCTAGATTAAGGAAGGCAATAAATAGAAGGTAGCTTTTAGGTTAAAGGAAGGACTATATAAACTATTAGTTATATAATTCGGGCTTATAAACGCACTAGCAACGTTCTAAAAGCGTATTAATAATATATTAGGGGAATACTTAGATAAATTTGTTATAGTATATCTTAATAATAATATTATCTATTTAATAAGTAAGGAAGAACACGGGGAATACGTTAAATAGGTCTTAAAGAGACTATAAGAAGAATAAATGCCAGTTATAATTAAGAAATGCGAGTTCTTTACTAGGAAAACCAATTTTGTTAGATTTATTATTAAACTAGGCCAACTTAGTATAGATCTAAAGAAAATTAAGGCTATAGTAAATTGGTAAGAACTAGAGAATATTACGCAGTTAAGATTTTTTTAGGGTTTTATAATTACTATAGAAGGTTTATAGCACAGTAGTTAAAGGATATTAAGCCACTTATATAACTAATAAAGAAAGAAGAACTATGGGTATAAGGAAAGAAGTAGTAAGAACTGTTTAAGAAAATTAAGGAATTATTTACCTAGGAGCCAGTTTTTAAGATCTATTAACTAGGACTAAAGACGGTTATAAAAATTAATGCATTAGACTATATACTAGGGGCGTACTTTATATAAAAATATTAAAATAGATAGCATCTAGTAGCATACTATAGTTGAAAAATAACACTACTAAAGTTAAACTATAACATCTACAATAAGGAGTTATTAGGTATAGTTATAGTATTAAAGAAATAAAGAGCATTCTTATAAGGCATAAAGAAACCATTTATAGTTAAGACGGATTATAAGAACCTAATAGGATTCCTAACAATAAAGGAACTTAACTAAAGATAGGTTAGATAGGCAGAGATGCTTATAGAATACCATTTTAAGATTTAGTATACTAAGGGTATAGATAACATATAAGCAGATACTCTAAGTTAGAAGGCTAAACTATAAAATAAAGAAAAGCTATTAGGGGCTTTACTATAAAAAGACATAAACGGACTAATTAGGTATAATTATCTAAAGATTATAGCAACTTAGGAGAAACTAAAGGGAGTTTATAAGTTACTAAAAAGCTTTTAGGTATAAAGAATTCTAGAGGTATAACTAGAAGATCTATAGATAGATATATACGAGAATTAAGAGGTAATATATATCCCAAGAAGTATAGTAGAGTAATTTATGGAGGAATTCTATAAGGGATTAACTTAAGGACATAATAGAGTTATAGGCTTAATATTAAGACTCTAAAAGGAATACATTATTAATAGAATCTAGAGGATAGCTAGGAAGGTTATAAAAAAATATCTAGATTACTAAAGGAATAAACCGGTAAGGCATAAGCTATATAGAGGGCTATAACCTATTAAAACACTAGAGAGACTATAGGAGGTTATATTATAGGACTTTATTATTAAGTTACTAAAGTTAAGAGACCCTATTACCGGATAGGATTATAATACGATCTTAGTAATAGTAGATAAGCTTATAAAGTGGGGATACTTTATAGTATACACGGAAGAAATCTTAGCAGAAGATGTCGCTAGAATTTATATTAAAGAAGTATTTATAAAACACGGAGTACTAAGTAAGATTATATTAGATAGAGATCTAAGATTTTTAGCAATATTTTAGGAGGTATTCTTAGCGGAATAAGGAGTTAGAGTAGTAACTTTTACTGCATATTATCCGCAGACAGACGGTTAAACAGAAAGATTAAATTAGATATTAGAGTAGTATCTAAGGCACTATATTAATTATGTATAGAATAATTAGGTATTACTATTACTAGTTATATAGTTTACATATAATACAATACCTTAAGAAGGGATAGGTATATTACTATTTAAGGCAAATTACGGATACGAGCTAAGAATATTGTTATTACTATAATAACTAAAGAAAAAATAAAGACGTTAATAAATCTTTATATAGACCTTATGGAATTAGTAAAGAAGGTATAAGAAAGAATAAAAAAGTACTATAATGCTAAGAGATCTAAGGGACTAGATCTTAAGGAGGGAGATAAAGTATAGCTACTATATAAAAATTTTAAGAGTTAACGACTAAGCAAGAAGTTAGACTACGTTAAACTAGGACCTTTTAAAATTATATAGAAAATTTCACCGGTTACGTTTAAGTTAAACCTACTAGCTAAAATAAAGATCTACCCTATACAGCATATCGCAATGCTAGAGCTAGTATACGGAAATATTAAGCCACTAGTTTATAAAGCAGACACGTATAGAGGATAAGAAGAAGATAAATAGCAAGTTTTGAAGATCGTTAACTATAAGGACATTAACAACGAAATATAGTATAAAGTTAAGTAGATAGGCTATAATAAGACTATTTAAGAGCTACTAAAGAATTTAAAGAAGGCTATAAGAAAGGTATAGGAGTATTAGAAGAAATTAGGTTAGGCAATATTAATAAAGAAGAATCGCTAAAGAATAAGTCACCTAAGGGGGACCTAAGAAGAGTAGTTGCTGAACTACTTAGACCTATTTCCTTCTCTATTAGAGGAGAATTTATTCTTTTATTACTAAGTTCCTATAAACCCTATTTTATAAGTTTCTACTCCTTAGAATAAACCTTCTTATAAACCTTCTTAAGATAGATTAACCGAGTGGACGCCGTAAGACGAGACTTAAGGGCCCGTTGCTGAGCTTCGGCAGCCTCTTATTTAGCTTTATAAAAATGGCGTAACTCCGCTAAAGTAATAGACAGTTTATTATCTAGCTACGTAGTAGCAGATTAAATATAAGACCTTAAAATAAATTAACTAGGGAACTAGACGACTATTAAGAGTAATAGGTTGCGTATATTTAGCATTAAAGATAAAGCAAACATCGCAGGATAAATAAATATTCGCTTTAGTGCACTCTAAGTAAGAGGATAGTTATTGTAAAAATAGGTTCGCCAACGTAATATAAACTAACCCCTCTTTTAAGTAACAAGAATATAAAGATAGTATAATCTCACTAAGAGATAATATTGTAGCTATAGTACGAGTATGACAAGCAGTTAAAGAAGAAGAAATTACTTTAGGTATAATAAGTAACGATATTAACCAAATTAATTAGACGGACATTATACCTCTAGTAAACGACTTAAAGATATTAAGAATCTTTAAGGATAAAGATAAAAAGGAGGGAGATGGTGTTACGGACGCTTTAAGTATAATATTATAACTACTTAGAGAAGAGTTGGAAGAAGCTAGTTAGTTAATTTAGGCACGGTCTAGGATAAAACCAGTAGAACTATATAATGAGGAATAGTAACTAAGGTTATATAATATAATCTATATAATCTATAGGATCTGTATAATCCGTAACAAAGTAGATAGAGTATACGTATATTATATATAAGAAGGATTTTATAGGAGTACGGTTATGTATTTAAGGACCCTTAGTCCCTACCTAGATAGTTCCTTTCTTGTAGTAATTCTTAGAATATAATTAGAGTTAATCTATTAGGCAACCACTCCACTAGTTATTATTACATTGTTAACTTTTGTACTTGCATTTCCTATACACCTAGCCCAATAATAGGACCTACCGTAGTTCTTGCTATAAGGTTCCGTTATATATCTAGGTAGAGACTATAGTCCTTTAAATATATAATACTGCGCCTAAGAAATATACTAGGTATATTAGTACGTTAGTACGTTATTATAAGAAATTTAATAGATTTCTCGCGCCTATAGCGGGCTTTTGTCCTTTTAAACTAAGTACTGCCTTACTGCTGCCCTGCTACTGCGCTACTACTATCACTACTGCCATACTATTACCCCGCTTAGCCCGTAACGGGTAGTAAAATACTAAGAGTGTAGTAATACCTCTGGATATATAATATTAGCAGTTATAGCATCCCCGTTCTACGGCAGTAATAGTAAAAGCCCGCGTATATCCGTTACTCTTAATAGCGCAATATATAGCTGCCTATGCGTAAAGACTAGTATACGTAAATTAACCCTAATAAAGTTCAAAGACTAACCCTATAACTTATTTATGATTATAGCAAAGTATAGCCGAATTAGAAACTGCCTTTTACTAATAATAAACGGTACTTCTTCCTCTGTAGAGGTAAGCTTAATATAAGGGATTAGCCGTAGCTAGCCGTAAAAGGTGCCGCTAAGTATCCAAGTCTTAATACAGCGGCGGCCTGCGCGCGTAATAACTATACGGGTGCCGTTATAGAGCCCTTCCTTAAGGTAAAGGTTCTATAAAAGGATTATAGGCGTGCCTACCTTTAGGGAAAGCTTTAACGGAGGTAAGCTATTAAGGTTAAATATCTGCAGGAGCTTTACTAGCGGCGGTTTAATATAACCCTCTCCTCTATTTTACTTTATAGAGTCTATAGAATAAAAGGGGCTTAGGGAGCCGTAGAGCTATATAAGGATAGTCTTATTAATCTTAGCAACGGTATTATTATAAACGGTTAGGATAGCGCGATCGCGGAAGGTATTTAAATTATAGTATACCTACGTAAGTAGATATGGAGGGTATATATACCTATAGAAAGATTCCTAAGACCGGAACTAGGCTATACTAGGTAGAATACTAACCCTACTAGCTAGGGACATATTATAGAATAAGCTTTATACCTAAGCGGCAAACCGCTAGTTTATCTCGCCCTAGTAAATATATATATTTAACTATAGGGAGAGAATATAGAAGGTAGGCTAGAGGAATAACCACTATAGGTAAGCACCTATAATAGCTGCATGGTTCCCCTATAGGATAATAGGCAGTATTTAAGTAAAGTTACCGCCTAAGATAATAGGGAGTTTGCTAAAGGTAGAGTTATTAAAACGGATGTCTGTAAGTATACGGTATATAGCTTTAAAGTAGTAGTGGTACTATATTAGTACCTTATCCTAAATAAGCGGAGAGGTATAGTATAGAAACTTAGCCAGATTTAAGCTTTTGGAGATATTATAAGTAGACTCCTTATATAGATTAATAGGTATTTAAAAACGCCTATAATACACCGAGGACTTAGCAAACCCTTTTGCCTCTAATAAAGAAATAATTAACTACTTGTCTTTTATTTATAAGGACCCCTTTAAGGTATAAAACGCCCGCCTTAATTATAAAGGCCTAAATATAAAAATAACGGAGACCTTTTTAGCCTTTTAAACCCGCTTTTTATACTTAGTAGGCTAGGCCTAAATTTCCTAAGAATATTTAATGCCAGACCTATTTAATAAGCTTACCTTAGACCTGCAGCGGGCTATACTGCTAGTTTTTACTACTATATAAACGCTAAAGGAACTTATAGACTAGTACTTGGCTATTAACTAAGGCCTCCGTTAAATTAAGGTATGCGCTAAACGGTATAAAGCTAGAAACCCTTTAAATTAGACTATAAGCAATATAAGAACGGCCTATAATGCCCTAGCATAATTGGTAACTCCTATAGTACTAACTATACAGCTTATTACTAATTTAGTAGCTAGCTATATAGCTAGTCCTACTATAGGTCTAGCAAATGCTCGGCCTATATATAACAGCCCCTATATATAGGCCTTTAGCAATTAAGGCGCCTGCTTCTTTTATGGCCAAAAGGGCTATATTATAAAAGATTGCCTAATAAATACAAAAAGGGATAAAGTTTCATTAATCTAGAAGGATAGTGCAGAGTTAGAAAATGATATAATTTTAAAGAAAAAATGGTTAGCTTATTTAGGCTTATAGCTTAATATATAGAGTAGACAGCTTATCTAGCCAAAACCCTACCCCTAACTACTTTCTCTATAAAAGAAATTAGCATTATAATAGAAAACCTTATATGGCCCTAAATCAATACTATTTACTAAGTTAATGCTATATATAGAGACTAGGCCTTTAAAAAAGATATATAGCTTAATCCGTAACGGACCTATATACTACACCACCCCTAGACTACCTATATTACGCTACCCGCATTAAAGACCTAGAAAGTTAGTAGTAACCTAAAAAAGCCCCCTATAGAGAGCTTAGGCCCTATATAGCTATAAAGAATAGTAAGGGATATTAGACGTTATAATAAACAAATAAATTAAAGGGATAACTTATAGAAGATAGAATAGGAGCTAAAAAAGGTTATAAACCCTAAACTGTAAAATATAGTCTGGTAAATAGCTATAAGGAAACCTACGGGCCTCCCACTAGTTAATATCTACTATATTAGCGCTATAGGATTCTACTAAAACTTAGTCTAGCCTAATACTATTACTTTTGCAACTAGCTTATATAAAATTAACTAAATACTTAAGGAAAAGGAAAGCGAACTTAGTAGATAAAAAGGCGAGCTTATAAATAAGGAGCTAGTAAAATAGAAACTACTCTATTAACACTAGAAGTTTAAAGATATATTCTCTAAGGTAATATTTAATAGACTTCTACCTTACCGACTATATAACTATAAGATTAAGATTAAGCCAGATAAGGAAAATACCCTTAGCTTTAGCCCCCTTTACTAGTAGTTTACCGCTAAATTATAGGCTATAAAGTAGCACCTTATTAATAACCTAAATAAGGGCTTTATTAAGCCTAGCTAAGCCCCTTTTAACCCGCCTATCCTTTTTACTAAAAAGCTAAATAGAGGACTCTGTTTCTATATTAATTATTATAAACTAAATAATATAACCCGCAAGGACCGCTATCTACTACCCCTACTTAATAAGACATTAGCCTAAATAAGTAGAGCTAAGGTTTTTATAAAGCTTAATATCTACTAGGCCTTTTACTAAATTAGAATAAACCCTAGCTTAAAGGATTTTACTATATTTTAGACCTATTACGGAACGTATAAATATAAGGTACTACCTTTTAAGCTAACTAACGGACTAGCTACATACTAGCGGTATATAAATAATATACTTTTTAACTACCTTAATGACTTCTATACGGCCTACCTAGATAATATTATAATCTACTTTAAGAATAAGCTAGAATATAAGGAGTATATCTATAAAGTTCTCTAACAGCTCTATAAGGCTAGCCTTTAGGCCAATATTAAAAAGTTAAAGTTTAGTATTAAATATATAAAATACCTAGGGTTTATTATTAGTATAAATAAAATTAAAACTAACTTAGAGAAAACGGCTGTAATTACTTAGTAGGTACTCTTATAGACTATAAGGGGGGTATAATTATTTCTAGGTTTTTATAACTTTTACTAACGCTTTATTAAAGACTATAGCAAAATTGCTAGGCCTTTTAACCGCCTTACCTAAAAAGACTAGGCCTTTTACTTTAATACCGTATATAGGTAAGCTTTTAACAAGCTTAAAAAACAACTAGTCTTCACTCCCTTACTCGCCTACTTTAACCTAGAACGGCCCTTAATACTAGAAACTAATGCCTTAAATAGTATTATAGTTAGTATTTATTCCTAAAAGTAAACGAACGGAGAATAGCACCCTATTACTTACTATTTAAAGACTATAGTAGATGCTAAGCTAAACTACCCAGTTCACGATAAAGAAATGCTAGCTATTATCTTTAGCTTTTAGCACTAGTAAGTATAGTTAAAAGGAACCCCTAAGCCTATTTAAGTAGTTTCTAATTATAAGGCCTTAGAATATTTTATAATAATAAAGGCCCTTATAATATAGTAGGCGCGCTAAGTAGATATCCTATTTTAGTTTAACTTCCTAATTATATATAGACTAGGCGCTACTAACTATATAGATACACCTATAAAATATAAAATAGATCCTAGACAAATAGGTAGTTATAAAAATCTTATTATAGAGCTAGATATTACTATAACTAGAGCACCTTAACTCTTAAATATAGGTAGAACTAAGTATAAAATCTTTAAAAACTAAGATATACCCTATTAACTCTACGGAACTTAACCTTATTAATAAACTACTATAGGTAAACTATACAGCCCCTTCTCTATAAAAGTACCGTAAAAAGGTGTTATAGGACGTAGGCAGTGGCTATAGAGTGTATGTATTTAAGGAGTCTATAAGACGTTACGCGATCGATTGTAAGGGTTAAGGGCGTAAGGAGGTAATATACCTACGCGTAGCTGACATAAGCTATACGCAAGGTATACGCGAAAGCACGGGGTTCTCCTATAGAGGCCCCTACAGTAGGGTTCCGTAACACTACCCCCCCTTCTATAAAGGTAGAGCTCCGGCGACGCTGTGGTTACTATATATATATAAAAGGGACACTTAAGGTATAGAAAAGAAGAAAGGGGGGTATTACTAAAGGCTTAAAATAATGTTATATAATAAGGCTTAGCATCTAAAAATCTAACTAATTAAACAACTTTGACCGCCGGTTAAAGTTCCTAGATATCTTAACGATATTCCGGTCACGTAATCGCACTTTATTATAATTTAACGGCAATTTAACGGTAATTTGCCCTTACGTAGTAATATATAGCGGTTTAACTCTATAAGGGCTCCTATAGAGGATTAGGTATAAAATCTCTACTTAGGCTTAGTTTCTATAGGTTTGCGTAGTAAAAGTCGCCAATTAGATCCTTTACATTTTTAAAGTCTTCCTATAGTTACTATTCTGGCTAATCTATATTAAATCCTGTATATATAGCTCTATAGTAGAGCTATTATCCTCTACCTTTACTAAAGTATTTAGAGTTAATAATTTATTTAACGGTCTACTCCTTATAGTTCTCGTCTTCGTTCTTATCTTAGATTAGTACTAGTAGGGGTTTAAGCTATATATACCCCGGTAAGGGGTTAGGCTAATAGAGGTATAATAGTTATAGGTAAAATATAGGCTATATCCTAGAGGTAGCTAAGGTAGGTGGGAGTTCTAGCTTATATACGGCTCCCCTATTAATAACTTATTTAATTAAATAGGGGCTAAAGTTCTTATAATTAAGTAACTTTATAGGCCTCTATATAAAGATATTGCGTATATTTAGCTATACCTAGTCGCTAACACGTATTTCCAGTAGTGGCGTTCTATAATAGTTAGTAAAGTAGGCCTACTTTACTTAAGCCTAGGCCATTTCTCCCTTGTAGTAGTTAAGTAGATTTTTTATATAGTCTATATACTAGTCGGCAAGTAGCATCTTAAGGCGTTTTTTATATAGTAGTTTCTTATTAATAGGTTCTGGTGGCTCTATGCTAGATTAGGGGTAATAACCCTTATTTATAAAAAACGGGGTAAGTCCTATAGTAGTTAAGACGTAGTTATTTGCTATAAATTTACCTAGTAGGAGGTAATCTACCTAGTTATCTTAACTATAGGCAACTACCTATTGTAGGTATACTTTTATACTGGTATTAGCGTTTTCTAGTTACCTAGTAGTTTTATAGTAGAAGGATATAGACATCTTAACGGAGATACTAAGGCGTTAGCAGATTCGTCTCTATATATTAGAGTTAAATTATATACCTTAGTTGGACGTAATTAAGTTAGGTAACCTATATAGTTAGTAAACTTTATAGAGAAAGGTATTAGTAACGTCGCTAATAGCTACGCCTTTGGTTAGGACGTAGTGGCGCTCTTTTATAAGTCGGTATATTATTATAAGGATATTATTATAGGTACAGCCGTGTCGTTTATAGGGTAGTAGGTTAAATATAAAATTTATGGCGATATCTGCCTATTATTATATAGGTACTAGTAGAGGGTATAGTAGTCCTTAGTACTTTATATTAAAGGCCTTAGCGCGCTTATAACTATAATAAGCGCCTATAAAGCGTTTAACTAAGTCTATTATTTTTAGCTAGAAGTAGTATCGGCTAAGGAGCTTATAGGTTCCTCCTCTGCCTAGGTAGCCGCTTAATTAGAGGTTATAGGCCATTTAGATTAGTTGCCGTTATAAATTTTCTAAGTTAGGGATAAATAGGCGGCCTCTATAATAGAGCCTATTTTCTTTTACTTTTAAGGCTGCTATATTAATCTAGCCTAAGCTTTAGAGGTTAGTAGGTAGCGTATAGGCGCTAGCAGTCTTTACGGTAATAAGT
>Ga0307515_10015505_pt1 | contig 14032 bp, 9 predicted proteins | sample 17_EM_MG_FD_194513 | JGI IMG/M metagenome (GOLD analysis project Ga0307515, IMG submission 194513) | Populus trichocarpa ectomycorrhiza microbial communities from riparian zone in the Pacific Northwest, United States - 17_EM | ecosystem: Host-associated > Plants > Roots > Unclassified | place... | reverse complement strand
TTCGAAGTCGGCGTTGAACTCGTAGCGCATCTCGTGCAGCTTGTTCGTCTGCGGGTTGCGCACGGTGTCGGTGTGGACCTGCGCGCCGCTGCGGCGCAGCCGCGATTCGAGCTGTTCGATGTCGGGCAGGAAGTTCTTCACCAGCGCCAGCCGCGTGCCGCTGGTCATGCGCCAGCGCAGTGCGACATGGTCGTACACCTCGGCGCCGCGCAACCGCGTGCGGCGCGCATCGAAGCGGAAGTCGCACAGCTGCATCGCCTCGAACACATGGCGCTTGTCGAGCCTGTATGTGGCCTTCGACCGCGGTTGCAGCACGTTGAGCTGCTGCACGAGCGTGCTGAAATAGGTCGAGGCGGTCTTGCAGCCCGCGTCGGTGAGCGCCGCATTGCGCTCGAGCAGGCTGGTGTCGGTGTTGAGCCGCGCCTTGGCTTCGTCGGCCTGGCGTTTGAGGTCGTCTAGGAATCCCACGGGTGGCGCTGGAGGTGGCCGAAAGGCGCGAGCTTATCGCAGCTCGCGCCCCAGCAGCCGCTCCAGCGTGCCGCGCGGCGAGGCCTCGGGGCGCTGCTGGTGCGCCACGTCGAGGTAGAAGGTCTGCTCCATCATGTGCTGCCCGCCCATCGCGGCGTGCAGCACCTGGTCGCTGAACACGACCCAGCTCGTGCCGGGCGTGAAGTCCACGCGGGCCTGTGGGCTGCTCGTCTGGAACGCGGCATCGGCCTTGGCGCGGTCGTGCAGCTGCAGCATCACGTGGTCGTACTCGGTGCGCCGCCGCTTCGTGATGCCGGTGCGTTCGAGCAGCCACGCCGAGCCGGGCAGCGGGCGCCGGATCGACGGCAGGTAGCGCTTCGCATGCGCCTCGAACGGCTCGCCGACGCGCCACTCGCGCGGCCGCCCGCTCGGGTTGACGTTGCAGAACACGCGCAGCAAGCGCGTGCCGTGCATCGGGTTCGACGGGAACGCGTCGATGTGCAGGCGCGTGTCGTCCTTGCGCCAGCTGGTCTCGCGGCCGGCCACGTCGATCGGACGGAACGAGGTGTTGCCGCGCTTCAGATGACCGCGGTAGTGGGGGAACAGGCGCAACGCCAGGGCCTCGCTCTGCTCGGCGTAGCGGGTGATCATGGCCTTCAGCTCGGCGAGCTCGCTCGCCTCGCCGACCGCGCCGCGCATCTCGGGTCCGCTTGAGTTCGGGGGCCAGCGCAGCGAGATGTTCTTGGCCTTGCCGTCGGCCCAGCGCGGGTCGAGAAAGCGGCGCTCGGCCTCCCCGAGCACGAACGGCAGATGCGGGAAGCTCAGCACCGCGCCGTTCTCGATCACGGCTTCGACGCCGCGCGTCGGCCCGTCGTCGGCCCAGCTCGTGTCCGGGAACTCGCGGACGATGTCGACGCGTTGCGCGGGCGGGGTGGTGTTTCGATCTTGCATTGCGAGCAGTCTACAAGTGCTGACAGGCCACGAGCAGCCCGCGTTAAGCTGCGCGCTCGCTGACTTGTTCAATTCAATCGCATGCTGCCGTTGCCACCACTGCCCACCGATTCCCGCCCGCGCCTGCTGGCCCTCGCCGTCCTGTTCGGCAGCGTATTGACCGCCTGCGGTGGCGGGTCCGATTCGGGGAGCACCGCAACAACCGCATCGGCGCCGAGCCCGGCGCCAGCATCGGCCGACGGCGCGCCGGCTGCGGGCTACAGCGCCGGCAGCTGCGCCGTGCCGACCGCGGCGCAGGCGGTCGCGAGCAACGCGCCTGACCACGTGGTCGGCAACGGCACTGCGGCCAGCTGCACGTCGGACGCCGTCGTCAGCGCTGTTACGCAAGGTGGCGTCACTACCTTCAACTGCGGTGCCGACCCGGTCACGATCACGATGACGAGCACCGCGAAGGTCTTCAACGACAAGCCCGACGTCGTGCTCGACGGCGGCGGCAAGGTCACGCTCAGCGGCGGCGGCGCGCGGCGCATCCTGTACCAGAACACCTGCGACCAGAACCAGGTCTGGACCTCGGCGCATTGCGACACGCAGGACACGCCGCACCTCACGGTGCAGAACCTCACGCTGGTCGACGGCAACTCCAGCGGCCAGACCTACGGGCTCGGCGAGGTTTACGGTGGCGGTGCGATCTACGTGCGCGGCGGCCGGTTGAAGATCGTCAACTCGCGCTTCTTCCGCAACCAGTGCGAGGGCACCGGCCCTGACCTGGGCGGTGCCGCGGTGCGCGCGTTCGGCACCTCGACCGCGGCGCCGGTCTATGTCGTCGGCAGCACCTTCGGCGGCGCCGCAGGCTACGGCAACCAGTGCTCGAACGGCGGCGGCCTGAGCGGGCTGGGCGCCTCGTTCACGGTGCTCAACAGCCTGTTCACCCACAACGCGGCGATCGGCAATGGCGCGAACCCGGCGGCCAGCGGCACGCCCGGCGGCGGCAGCGGCGGCGCGATTTATCAGGATGGCAACAGCTTTGACTTGAGCCTGTGCGGTACGTCGATGCACGACAACACCGCCGTCGAAGGCGGCGGCGCGCTGTTCTACGTGAGCAACAACCTGACCGGCACGATGTCGATCACCGACTCGCTGCTGCAGGCGAACACGAGCGGCAAGTTCGAGACCAGCGGCCTGCCGGGCATCTTCGTGCTCGCCGCGCCGGGCCAGCCGGTGCTCACGCGCTCGACGATCTCGAAATAGCCGCGCTCGCTCAGCGCACCCGCATGCCGGCCTTCGCGCCCGGCCACGGCTCGAGGATGTAGAGGCCGGGGTCGGCGCTCTTGGGTGTGTCGGCGTCGGCGTCTGATGCGGCCAGCACCATGCCCTCGCTGAGGCCGAACTTCATCTTGCGTGGCGCGAGGTTCGCGACCATCACGGTGAACTTGCCGACCAGTTGCTCGGGCTGGTAGGCCGACTGAATGCCGCTGAAGACGTTGCGCGTCTTGCCTTCGCCGACATCGAGCGTCAGCCGCAGCAGCTTGGTCGAACCGTCGACGCGCGCGCACTCGACGATCTTCGCGATGCGCAGATCGATCTTCGCGAAATCGTCCACCTTGATCTCGGGCGCGATCGGCTCGCCACCGGGCGGCGGCACTTCGACGACGGGCGGCGCGAGCAGGGCGTCGAGCTGCTGCACGTCGACGCGCTGCATCAGGTGCTTGTACTCGCCGATCGTGTGGCCGCCGAGGGCACGCGCAGCGTCCGCGAACTGCAGCGGCGCGACGCGCAGGAAGGCCTCGACCTGTTCGGCCAGTTTGGGCAGCACCGGCTTGAGGTAGATCGTCAGCACGCGAAAGGCCTCGATGCAGACCGAGCACACGTCGTGCAGCGCGGCGTCCATGCCGACCTGCTTCGCCAGTTCCCAGGGCTTGTTCTGGTCGACGTACTCGTTCACGCGATCGGCCAGCAGCATCACCTCGCGCAGCGCCTTGCCGAGTTCGCGTTCTTCGTAGAGTTCGGCGATTGCGCCGCGATGGGCGCGCAGGCCGTCGAGCAGCGCGCGGCCTTCGACACCGAGATCGGCCGAGATCGCGCCGCCGAAACGCTTCGTGATGAAGCCCGCGGCGCGGCTCGCGATGTTGATGAACTTGCCCACCAGATCGCTGTTGACGCGCGCCAAGAAGTCGTCCGGGTTGAAGTCGATGTCCTCGACATGGCTGTTGAGCTTGGCCGCGATGTAGTAGCGCATCCACTCGGCGTTCATGCCGAGCTCGAGGTACTTCAGCGGCGAGATGCCGGTGCCGCGGCTCTTGCTCATCTTCTCGCCGCTGACCTGCAGAAAGCCGTGCACGTAGATCTGGCTCGGTACCTTGCGGCCGCTGAATTTCAGCATCGCCGGCCAGAACAGCGTGTGGAAGGTGACGATGTCCTTGCCGATGAAGTGAATCTGCTCGACCTCGGGGTCGGCCATGAAGGCGTCGAAGTCGCTTCCGATCTTTGTGAAGTGGTTCTTCAGCGACGCGAGGTAGCCGACCGGCGCGTCCAGCCACACGTAGAAATACTTGCCCGGCGCGTCCGGGATCTCGATGCCGAAGTAGGGCGCGTCGCGGCTGATGTCCCAGTCGTTCAGGCCGACGTGGCCGTGTTCGTCGGTCGCGAACCACTCCTTGATCTTGTTCAGCACCTCGGGTTGAAGGCGGCCCGGCGTCGTCGTCCACTCTTTCAGGAAGTCGATGCAGCGCTGCGCCGAGAGCTGGAAGAAATAGTGGTCGCTGCTCTTGAGCACCGGCGTCGCGCCGGTCAGCGTCGAGTACGGGTTCTTCAGGTCGGTGGGCGAGTAGACCGCACCGCAGTTCTCGCAGTTGTCGCCGTACTGGTCTTTGGTGCCGCACTTCGGGCACTCGCCCTTGATGTAGCGGTCGGGCAGGAACATGCCCTTGACCGGGTCGTAGAACTGCTCGATCGTGCGCTCGGCGATCAGGCCTTCCTTGCGCAGCGCGCGGTAGATGTCTTGCGCGAGCTCGTGGTTCTCGGGGCCATCGGTCGAGTGCCAGTTGTCGAAGCCGATGTGAAAGCCGTCGAGGTACTGCTTGCGCCCCGCGGCGATCTTGGTGACGAAGTCCTGCGGCGTCAGCCCCGCCTTCTCGGCCGCGATCATGATCGGCGCGCCGTGTGCGTCGTCGGCGCAGACGAAGTGCACAACATTCCCCGTCATCCGCTGGAAGCGCACCCAGATGTCGGCCTGGATGTACTCCATCATGTGCCCGACGTGGAACGGTGCGTTGGCGTAGGGCAGTGCGGTGGTGACGAAGAGCTTGCGGGTCATGGGGAACGCCTGCGGCGAAGTGAGCCGCAAATTCTAGTGGCCCGGGCGCTGCCGGGCCACTCCGTTCACCGGAGGGCGCGTTCCGCCAGGGGTGGTGGCGCCCATTCGTAGATCCAGGTTTCGGTCAGCGGCTGGCCGTTGACGCGCAGGAACAGGCGCAAGGTGATCGGCTCGAGGCTGGCATCGGGCACCAGGTCGAACATCGCGCGCCAGCCGCGCACCGCCGCCAGCGGCCGCGCCGACGTGATCTCGACGCTGCCGCGCGAGACCGAGATCACCGGCTCGACCGGCGTCTCGTTGTCGAGCAGCGCGAAGTCGCCGCCGGCGAAGTCGACGACGAAGCGCGCCGAGTAGTGGTCGCGCGTCTTGCCGATCACGCCGCCGATGCCGGTGCGCGTGGCCACGCAGCGCGCCAGCATCGGTTGCGCCGGCGGCTCCACGCACCAGTAGAGGCGATAGCCCCACAGCAGCTCCTGGCCCGGCTTGGGCTTGTCGGCCGGGCTCCAGAACGCGACGATGTTGTCCAGCGTCTCGTCGGCGGTCGGGATCTCGATCAGGTCGACGGCGCCCGCGCCCCAGTCGCCTTTGGGCTCGACCCACAGGCTCGGGCGCCGGTCGTAGAAGACGCCGTCGTCCTGGTAGTTCGCGAAGTCGCGGTCGCGCTGCAGCAGGCCGAAGCCGCGCGGGTTGCGGTCGCTGAACGCATTGAAGGTCACGCCGCGCGGGTTGCGCAGCGGCCGCCAGATCCATTCGCCATTGCCGCTGTGGATAGACAGGCCGTCGGAGTCGTGGATCTCGGGCCGCCAGTCGTTGGCCTTGCGTTTGTCGTTCTCGCCGGTCTGGTACATGCTCGTGCACGGCGCGATGCCGAAGCGTTCGACCTCTTTGCGCGGGTACAGCGCGGCGTCGACTTCCATCAGCGTCGTGTCGCCCGGCGTGATCACGAAGCGGTAGGCGCCGGCGATGCTGGGCGAATCGAGCAGCGCGTACACCACCAGCGTGTTCGAGTCGGCGGCCGGGCGCTCGAGATAGAACGCGACGAAGTCCGGGAACTCCTCGGCGCGCGGCAGCCCGGTGTCGAGCGCCAGGCCGCGCGCCGACAGGCCGTACTGGCGCGTCGCGTCGGTGGCGCGAAAGTAGCTCGCGCCAAGGAACGCAGCGATGTCGAAGCTGGGCGCGAGGTGGAACTTGAAGCGAAAGCCGGCGAAGCCCAGGTCAGCTGGCTGGCGCGAGCCGACCAGGCCGCTCTTACCGTAGTCGAACATCGCCGGGTCGTAGGCGAGCTCTTGCGCCTGGCTGTCGGCGACCTCGAACATGCGCACCGGCCGCTTGAAGTACAGGCCGAGGTGGAACAGCTCGATGCGAAAGCGCAGCTTCTGATCCGCCCACAGCGCGTGTTCGGGCTTGAAGCGGATCGCCTGGTACTGGTCCCAGTCGAGCGCGGCCACGCTCGGGGGCAGTGCGTGCTGCGGCCCCTGGTAGGGCGCTGCCGCGAGCATGCGGGCCCGGCCCTTGAGCCAGGCGTGGTCGAAGCGTTGTGGTTTACCGAGCGGCTTCAACCCAGCCGCTTGCGCGGAGGGTGACAAAAGCGCGGCCGGGCCGAGTGCTGCGGCCGCGGCCGCTGTTCCAAGCAGAGTTCGTCGTTGCATGCCTTACCAGTTGCGGATGGTTGGATTCGCGAAATGGTAGTGGTTCGGCAGGGCCAGGTTCGAGTAAGAAAACGAAAGGCTCACATCCAGCGCCGTGACCTGATGCCACCAGCCCAGCGGCAGGAACACGGTTTCGCCGGGCTCGACGATGACCTCGAGCACCGTCACATCGCGAAACAGCGGGTAGCGGGCCAGGTCGGGGTGGTCGAGGTCGATCGGGCTGTAGACGTCGAAATGGTTGTACAGCTTGGGCGATTGCAGCGGCGAGATGAAACGCCAGCGCTTGCGGCCGACGATCTGCGTGTGGCACAGCATCAAGGTGTCGTGGTGCAGCGGCGTGACCGTGCCGGCCGGGCCGAACCAGAACGAGCAGCGCTCTGCCAACTGGGCCCGGTCGCAGAAGTCGGGCAGCGGGCCGATGTCGTCCAGCAGCGCCGCGAAGCCGGGCTGGCGCAGTGCTTCGTTGTTGGCCGTCAGGTAGTAGTCGTTGCTCGCACCGCCGGCCAGCACCTGCGCGACGAACGCGTCCAGCCGCACGCTGCGGCGGTGGTCCAGTTTGTTGAGCTCGTAGTTCGGGTCGGCGCTGCGCTCGGCCTGGATCTCGACGTCGAGGTGGCCGAAGCGCGCGCTCAGGTCTTGCGGCGACCAGCGCTTCATCGCCGGCCAGTGCCTGGCCACGCCGGTGAGCACTAGCGGCCGGCTGCCGCGGACATAGCGCTCCATGAACTCGGCGCGCGACACATGCGGGCGCTTGTCGACGCGGCTGTAGTGCGGGTCCAGCGCCTTCAGCTTCTGCTGGTTCTCGACCACCGATTCGAGCTTCTTCTGCAACTGCTGGACCTTGCGCGCGGCGAGAAAGACCGGGTTCGCTTCCATCGCGCGGATCGCGAGTTCGCAGTCCGCCGGGGCCAGCCCGGCCTGCGTCATCGTTGCCAGCATCGACTCGGGCGTGCAGTCGCGCAGCCGGTTCTCGGCGATCCATTGCAGCCAGCCCGCGTCCAGCGGTCGAAAAGGCGCGGTGGCGGCGAGTTGCGGGCGTGGTGCGGGTTTGATGGACATGGGCTTGGCGAACGCGGCGGGGGCCAGCGATTGTCGGGATTTTTCGCCCGCGCCGAGCTTCTTTGCGCCGCTGACACATGACGGATACCTTGCACCCCCAAAGGCGGTGGCGTTCCGGCTAGACTCGCGCCCATTCGCCTCGCTATCCGACCCCCAATGACCGTTGCCGACACCGCGCTGCTTGACGTTCTCAAGACTGTCATCGACCCGAACACCGGCACCGATTTCGTCTCGACGCGGCAGCTGAAGAACCTGCGCATCGATGGCGGCGACGTGGCGTTCGATATCGAGCTCGGCTACCCGGCGAAGAGCCAGATCGCCTCGCTGCGCGAGGCGCTGGTTGCGGCGGCGCGCACGCTGCCGGGCGTCGACAACGTGACGGTGAACCTGGCCACCAAGGTGACGGCGCACGCGGTACAGCGCGGCGTGCAGCTGCTGCCGAAGGTCAAGAACATCGTCGCGGTCGCGTCCGGCAAGGGCGGCGTGGGCAAGAGCACGACCGCGGCCAACCTCGCGCTCGCGCTCGCGGCCGAAGGTGCTGCCGTCGGCATACTCGACGCCGACATCTACGGCCCGAGCCAGCCGACGATGATGGGCATCAGCGGCCGCCCCGAGAGCGCCGACGGCAAGACGATGGAGCCGATGTTCAACCACGGCGTTCACGTGATGTCGATCGGCTTCATGGTCGACGCCGACAACCCGATGATCTGGCGCGGCCCGATGGCCACGCAGGCGCTCGAGCAGCTGCTGCGCCAGACCAACTGGCCCGAGCTCGACTACCTGATCGTCGACATGCCGCCCGGCACCGGCGACATCCAGCTGACGCTGAGCCAGCGCGTGCCGCTGACCGGCGCGGTGATCGTCACGACGCCGCAAGACATCGCGCTGCTCGACGCCAAGCGCGGCACCAAGATGTTCGAGAAAGTCGGCGTGCCCATCCTCGGCCTGGTCGAAAACATGTCGGTGCATGTGTGCGAAAAGTGTGGTCATGTCGAACATGTGTTCGGTGAAGGTGGTGGCAAGCGCATGGCAAGCGAGTACAACATCGACTTTCTAGGCGCGCTGCCTCTGAACCTGTCGATCCGCGTGCAGGCCGACAGCGGCCGGCCCAGCGTGGCGAGCGATCCGGACGGCGAGATCGCTGCGCTGTACAAACAGGTGGCGCGCCAGGTCGCCGTGAAGATCGCACAGCGCGCCAAGGATTTTTCGTCCAAGTTCCCGAGCATTTCGATTTCGAAAGACACCTGAGCTTTAGCAGCGGCTGGGCATTGGTCTTGCAAGCCCCACTGGACACCATCGGCCTTCGCGGCGATAGTGCCGCCGGGCGGCGCTGGACAGGCGCCGGGACGTCAAACAAACACAACTGGGAAACACCATGTCGACAGTGATGAACGACCCGTTGCCGGCCGCTTCGGCCGCACCGGGATTTCTCTCCAAGGAGCGCACGATCGCGGCGCCCGGCTTCAGCCGCTGGCTCGTGCCGCCGGCCGCGCTCGCGATCCATCTGTGCATCGGGATGGCCTACGGCTTCTCGGTCTTCTGGCTGCCGCTGTCCAAGGCGCTGGGCCTGAAGGAAGCGATCAAGTGCGGTCCCGAGATCGGCTTCTTCCAGGAACTGTTCATCACCACCTGCGACTGGAAGATCGCGACGCTGGGCTGGATGTACACGCTGTTCTTCGTGTTCCTCGGTCTCTCGGCCGCGCTGTGGGGCGGCTGGCTCGAGCATGCCGGCCCGCGCAAGGCTGGCGTGGTCTCGGCGGTGTGCTGGTGCGGCGGCATGGTGCTGTCGGCGTTCGGCATCTACCTGCATCAGTTCTGGCTGATGATCCTGGGCTCCGGCGTGATCGGCGGCGTCGGGCTCGGGCTGGGTTACATCAGCCCGGTCAGCACCTTGATCAAGTGGTTCCCTGATCGGCGCGGCATGGCAACCGGCATGGCCATCATGGGTTTCGGCGGCGGCGCGATGATCGGCGCGCCGTTGGCTGCCGAGCTGATGAAGAAGTTCGCCACCCCGACCGATGTCGGCGTGATGCAGACCTTTCTCGCGATGGCGGCGATCTATTTCGTGTTCATGATCTGCGGTGCGCTCGGCTACCGCGTGCCGCCCACCGGCTGGAAGCCCGCCGGCTGGACGCCGCCGGCCGCCAACAAGGCCAACACCATGATCACGCAGCGCCACGTGCACGTGAAGAAGGTCTGGGGCATTCCGCAGTTCTGGCTGGTCTGGATGGTGCTGTGCATGAACGTCAGCGCCGGCATCGGCGTGATCGGCATGGCCAGCCCGATGCTGCAAGAGGTGTTCGGCGGCAACCTGATCGGCGTCGCGAAGAAGTTCGGCGAGCTCGACAAGGCGCAGCTCGCCGGCATCGCCGGCGTGGCCGCGGGCTTCGCCGCGCTGCTGAGCCTGTTCAACATCGGCGGGCGTTTCTTCTGGGCCAGCCTGTCCGACAAACTCGGCCGCAAGGTCACGTACACGATCTTCTTCGTGCTCGGCGGCATCATGTACGCGAGCATTCCGGGCAGCGCGATGGCGGGCTCCAAGCTGCTGTTCGTCGCGGCGGCGTGCATCATCTTGAGCATGTACGGCGGCGGCTTCGCGACCGTGCCGGCGTATCTGGGCGACCTGTTCGGCACGCAGATGGTCGGCGCGATCCACGGCCGGCTGCTGACCGCGTGGGCCACGGCCGGCATCCTCGGGCCGGTGGTGGTGAACTACATGCGCGAGTACCAGCTCGGGCTGGGCATCCCGCGCGAGCAGGTCTACAACCAGACCATGTACATCCTCGTCGGCATGCTCGTGATCGGGCTGATCTGCAACCTGATGATCCGCCCGGTGGCCGACAAGTGGTTCATGACCGACGCCGAACTCGCCGAAGAAAAGCGCCTCGCCCATGATCGCGCGGTGGCGGCCGAGGTCGGTACCGGCGCGGGCGGCAGCGCTCGCGTCACGGCGTCGAGCACGGTCGTGCTGGCGTGGCTCGCGGTCGGCATCCCGCTCGCGTGGGGTGTCTACAGAACCCTGATCAGCGCGGGCAAGTTCTTCAACTGATGACCCGGACCGGCGCCTCTTCCGAGAGGCGCCGCCTGCCATGAACCTGCTCGATGCGATGCGCTACCTGGTCGCACTGGAGCAGCACCGGCACTTCGGCCGCGCCGCGAGCGCCTGCCACATCACCCAGCCGGCGCTCTCGAATGCGCTGCGCGCGCTCGAGGCCGAGCTCGATGTCGCCATCGTGCGGCGCGGCCGCAGCTACGAGGGCCTCACGCCGGAAGGCGAACGCGTGCTGGCGAGCGCCAATCGCCTGCTGCGCGAGCAGGAGCTGCTGCGCCAGGACCTGCACAGCAGCATCGGCGCGCCGCGCGGCTCGCTGTCGCTGGGTGCGGTGCCGACGGCGATCCCGGTCGCGGCGCGCTTCGCGTCGCAGCTGCAGGCGCGCTACGGCGGCGTGAAGCCGATCGTGCGCTCGCTCAGTTCGCACGAGATCGAGACTGGGCTCGAGAGCCTGTCGCTCGACATCGGCCTGGGCTACACCGACCGCGGCAGCAAGTTCAGCGCCGTGCCGCAGTACGAGGAGCACTACTTCCTGCTGCGGCGCGCAGCCGTGGGCGCAGGCACGCCACTGCGGCTCGGCCCGGCGCTGAGCTGGCGCGAGGCCGCGGCCATGCCGCTGTGCTTGCTGACCCCCGAGATGCACAACCGCAGCATTGTCGATGCGGCATTCCGACAAGCCGGCTTCGAGGTCACCGCCGCGATCGAGACCGACTCCGTCGTCACCGCCGTGCTCAGCGTGCTCGATGGCGAGGTCTGCTCGGTGCTGCCGGGCGCGCTGATGTCGCTGGTGCGCGGCCGCAACGGGCTGGAGGCGCTGCCCTTGCGCGAGCCCGAGGTGCGCACGCCGATCGGCTTCATGGTGGCGGCCGGTGCGCGGCCGTCGCGTGCGCTCGAAGCGGCGCTCACGCTCGCGCAAGATGGAGCATGGCTGCGCCATGCGGCGTTGCAGGGTGGGTTGATGACAGTCTGAGGGTTTGCCCGTGCTCTCATTCGGCCGGCGAATCGTTCCGTTTCCTGATTCAATTGGACGCAGAGTTGCGTGCCGTTTCATAGTCCCGACCATGACCACACAACAAACCCCTTCGTTGACCGCCGTGCCGGTGGTGGCTTCGTTCAGCACCGATGACATGCGCCAGCGCATCAAGCGCAAGAGCCGCCTCAAGGGCCGGCAGGTGGACGACGTTTCGGTCGCCGAAGTGCGCGCGCTGCTCGGCGACAAGCCCGCGACTGGCTGGGCCCGCGACCGCCTGATCGAGCACCTTCACTTGATCAACGACCGCTACCTCGGCCTGCACGAACGCCACCTCGTGGCGCTGGCGCGCGAGACCAATGTGTCGATGGCCGAAGTCTTCGAGGTCGCGACCTTCTATCACCACTTCGAGGTCTTGCGCGAGGGCGACGAGGCCGCCGCGCTGACGGTGCGCGTGTGCGACGGCCTGAGCTGCGAGATGGCCGGCGCGCAAGATCTGCTGCAGCGCCTGCCGGCCTTGCTCGGCAAAGACGTGAACGTGATCGCTGCGCCCTGCGTCGGCCGCTGCGAGCAGGCGCCGGTGGCGGTCGTGCACCAGTGCCCGGTGCCACGCGCCGATGCGGCTGCGGTGGTCGCGGCGGTGCAGGGCCAACAGACGCGCCACCCGGTCGCAGTCGGTGGCTCGGCATTCGCACCGGCGACGCTTGTCGAACGCGGCGTCAGCGAACGCGATGCCGATGCGACGCCAGACTTCGTCGACCTCGACACCTACCGCGCGGCCGGCGGCTACACGCTGGCGGCCGAGGTCATCAGCGGCCAGCGCCAAGGCGACGACCTGATCAAGGCGCTCGAAGACTCGGGCCTGCGCGGCCTCGGCGGCGCCGGCTTCCCAGCCGGCCGCAAGTGGCGCATCGTGCGCGAGCAGCCGGCGCCGCGCCTGATGGCCGTCAACATCGACGAGGGCGAACCCGGCACCTTCAAGGACCGCACCTACCTCGAGCGCGACCCGCACCGCTTTCTCGAAGGGCTGCTGATTGCCTCCGCGGTCGTCGGCGTCGATGCCTGCTACATCTACCTGCGCGACGAATACCACGGCTGCCGCGAGCTGCTGACCGCCGAGCTCGCCAAGCTGCAGCGCACGGCGAGCTTCAAGCTGCCGCACATCGAGCTGCGACGCGGCGCCGGCGCCTACATCTGCGGTGAAGAGTCCGCGATGATCCAAAGCATCGAAGGCCAGCGCGGCGAGCCGCGGCTGCGCCCGCCGTACATCGCGCAGGTCGGCCTGTTCGGCCGGCCGACGCTCGAGCACAACTTCGAGACGCTGTACTGGGTGCGCGACATCATCGAGCGTGGTGCCGCCTGGTTCGCGGGCTTCGGCCGCCACGATCGCAAGGGCTTGCGCAGCTTCAGCGTCAGCGGGCGCGTCAAGCGGCCCGGCGTGAAGCTCGCGCCGGCCGGCATCACGCTGCGCGAGTTGGTCGACGAATACTGCGGCGGCATGCTCGATGGCCACGCGCTCTACGCCTACCTGCCGGGTGGCGCGTCGGGCGGCATATTGCCGGCCAGCATGGCGGACATCCCGCTCGACTTCGACACGCTGCAGCCGCACGGCTGCTTCATCGGCTCGGCCGCGGTGATCGTGCTGAGCGACCACGATCGCGCGCGCGATGCGGCGCTGAACATGATGCGGTTCTTCGCGCACGAGAGCTGCGGCCAGTGCACGCCGTGCCGTGTCGGCACCGACAAGGCGGCGCGCCTGATGGACGCACAACAGTGGGACCAGACCACGCTTGAAGACTTGAGCCAGGTGATGATCGACGCGTCGATCTGCGGGCTGGGGCAGGCCGCGCCCAACCCGATCCGCAGCGTCGTCAAGCATTTCGCCCACGAGATCGGAGCACGCGCATGAACGCACCCGTTGCATTGGCCCAGTTGCAGGCCGCACGCGTCGAGTTCACGCTCGACGGCAAAGTCGTCGGCGCCTTCGATGGCGAGACCATCCTGAGCGTCGCGACGCGCGAAGGCATCGCGATCCCGACGCTGTGCTTCAAAGACGGCTACCGGCCCGACGGCAACTGCCGCGCCTGCGTCGTCGAGGTCGCGGGCGAGCGCACGCTGGCGCCGAGCTGCTGCCGCAACGTGCAGCCCAAGATGGTCGTGCAGACCGGCAGCGAGCGCGCCAAGAAGAGCCAGCACATGGTGCTGGAGATGCTGCTCGCCGACCTGCCCGAGCAAGGCCACAAGTGGATCGACGGCGACGCTTTGAAGCCGCACGGCGAACTCAGCGAATGGGCCGCACGCGAAGGCGTGACGGTGCGTCCCGAACTGCGCGCGCTGTGCCGCGAGCAGCCGGCGCCCGACCTGTCGCACCCGGCGATGGCGGTGAACCTCGACAGCTGCATCCAGTGCAACCGCTGCGTGCGCGCCTGCCGCGAAGAGCAGGTCAACGACGTGATCGGCATGGCGATGCGCGGCTCGCACAACCAGATCGTGTTCGACCTCGCCGACCCGATGGGCGAGAGCACCTGCGTCGCCTGCGGCGAATGCGTGCAGGCTTGCCCGACCGGCGC
>Ga0307515_10015504_pt1 | contig 14035 bp, 8 predicted proteins | sample 17_EM_MG_FD_194513 | JGI IMG/M metagenome (GOLD analysis project Ga0307515, IMG submission 194513) | Populus trichocarpa ectomycorrhiza microbial communities from riparian zone in the Pacific Northwest, United States - 17_EM | ecosystem: Host-associated > Plants > Roots > Unclassified | place... | reverse complement strand
CGCCATGGTCACGGTCGGGCCGCCGGCGGCGAGGATCGCCTCCGCTTCGCGCGCCAGTAGCAGGTCCGCCGCCTCCTCGAGCGCTTCGAAGTCGGCGATCGGAACCACTGCGGCCACCGGGGCCCCATTGCGCGTGATGACTGTCGGAGTGCCCTCTTCGGCTCGGTTGATGTGGTCGGCGAGATGCGCGCGTGCCTCTCGTACGGTCACGGTATCCTCAGTCATGAGCTCAGTGTACACGAATTCGTGTACACGCGATGTTGGTGTGATGCGGCCGAGGTCGGCGGTCGACTCAATGGCCCGTCAGACAGCGGAATGGGCCACCTCCACCCCCACCAGTCCCTCCCCGCCTGCCAGCACGAGCAGTCCGCCTGGCGTGAACGCCATGCCGGTGACGCCCGCCGTCTCGGCGGTGACGATCCGCCGCTTGGCGTCGAGATCCCAGACGGTGACCGTGCCCCCGGTGTGGGCGGCGGCCAGGACGGGTGTGCCGTCGACCGTTCCGGCGGCGAGGTGGGTCACCGGGCCGACGTCGGAGGTGTCCAGTGCGGCGACCGGTGCGCCGTCGAGGACGCGGCGGAGGCGGATCTTGTCGCCGGGGACCCAGGCGGCCAGTGTCGGGCGTCCATTGAGGACGGTGATGGCCGCGGCCGTGTGGTCCTGGTCGTTGTCGAGGTGCCAGGGGCGGCCGACGGCGTCGCCGGTCTCCAGGTCGAAGGCCGCGACGAGGATCTTCTCCTCGTCCTCCTGGTCGAAGTCGCTGAAGGTGCCGACGACGGCGGCGCGGCCGTCGATCGCGAAGGGCAGCAGCGCCTGGGTGTAGACGTCGGAGACCGACTCGATGGAGAACGCGTGGCGCAGCGCCCGGGTGCCGAGGTCCCAGGCGTAGCCCGTGGCGCCCCACTCGTTCCCGGCCACGCCGACGAGGCAGGAGCCGTCGGTGCTCGGAGCCAGACCCGTGACGTCGAGGTCGTACTCGCCGAACTCCTGCTCGGCGATCGGATCTCCGGCGGGTTCGCCGGTCTCCAGGTCCCACAGGAGGAACGCGCGGCCCTCGTTCTCCTCCTCGTCGACCGTTCCGTCGCCGCCGTAGGCGGCCACGACGATGCGACCGTCGATGTCCACTGTGGTCAGTGCTTGCGTGCTCTCCGGACCCTGCAATGGTTCGCGGAAGGATGTGCCGTCGGCGTGGTGGACGTGGATGCGGTCGGCGGCGCCGACGGCGAGGACACGACCGTCCGTTGTGGACGTCGGGAGCGCGAGGCCCTCGTGCCCGACCGTCCAGGCGACGGTCCACGTGCCGGTGCCGGGATCGACCGTCTGCGGTTCGACCGCGACGGGTTCTTCGGCGACCGGCGCCACGGGTGCGGGCAACGGGTGCGTCTCCCGGTCGGTGTGCACGTCGAGGACTTGCAGCCCGTGCTCGGTCCCCACGGCGAGTCCTCCGTCCGGGAGGACCGTGAGGGTCCGGACGCGCGCCCCGACGGGGATCTCGTCGACGCGCACGGCTTCGCCGCCGTCGAGGACCCACAGCGATACCGCGTCGTCGTCTCCACCTGCGGCGAGCCACATCCCCTGCTCCGCAGGGAGTCCGGCGACCGCGCGAACGACGTGCCCGCGGCCGGGGAGCGGCGGCACGGCCGGCTCGCCCGTCGCCGGATCCCACAGGTACAGGGTCCCGTCGTCCGCGCCGGTGACGAACAGGCCTGTCGGCAGTACACCGACCGACCAGTGGTCGCCCACCTCGTCGGGTAGCCGGGCACCGACCTGCTCGCCGGTCGAGGCGTCGAAGAAGAGCACGTCCTTGGCGTCGGTGCGGCAGGCGAGCCACACCGCGCCGTCGGGCCTCGGGACCGCCCGCACGACGCGGATACGGCCGTCCGGCCAGCTGATCGACGCGGTCTCGGCGCCGCTGACGGGATCCCACAGCCGCACCGGCGGATCGTCGTCGGCGCTGGGGTTGAGGTAGGAGGCCGCCGAGGCGAGCCGGTCGCCGCCGTCGGGCATGCGCAGGTGACGGGCGAAGGGGGCCGGGATCACCGAGACCCGTTCGCCGGTCGCCGGATCCCAGACACGGGTCTTGAAGTGGCGGTCGGCGGCCAGCGTGCGCCCGTCGGCGAGGACGAAGGCGTGCTGGACCGTGTCGACGTCTTCGGGCACGAAGACGCCCAGCGGCGCACCGGTCGCCGCATCCCAGCGGTGGACCTCGTACAGGTCGGTGGAGGTGAGGGTGCCGTCGCCGCCGGTGGCGATCGACGTGACCGCGTGGGGATGCCCGGTCGGCGCGGCATGGGCGGTGTCCCACAGCCACACGTCCTGATGGCTCGACGCGGCGAGCAGCACGCGCCCGTCCGTGAGCCGGACCGGCGACAGGCTCTGCAACAGGCCTTTGCCGTCGATGATCACACCGCCCTCGTCGGCGCCGGTCTCGGTGTCCCACAGGCGAACCGTGTGGTCGGAGCCCGCCGTGACCAGCCGCGTCCGTCCGCTCCGGAGTGTCGCGGCGGTCATGACCTCGATCCCGCCTTCGCCCTTTCGCCAGCCGCGATGATGGCCGGCCGCGTCGCGGAGGTGCTCGCCGGTGGCCGGATCCCACAGGCGCGCGCGACCCCCCGGACCGCCGGTGGCCAGTAGGGAGCCGACCGCGGCGACGGTGTCGCCCGCGTCCTCGCATGCGGCCAGCAGCTCACCGGTCGCCGTGTCCCATGTGGACCTCAAACCCGAGTAGACACCGCACGACAGCAGGACCCGGCCGCCTTCGGTGTGGACGGCGAGGTTCACGATCTCGCCTTTGACCAGAGTGAGTTCGCGTTCGACCGTGTTCGCGGCCGGGTTCCACAGCCGCACCCGCGTGCCGCCCGCGACCGCGATCAGCGGCCCGTCACCGCTCGGCACGACCGCGAGCGCCCGTACCGCCGTGCCGTTGTCGAACTCACCGACGATCCGCCCGGCGTCCGGGGCCCAGATCCGCGCCATGCCGTCGGATCCGCCCGAGACGAGCAGGTCGGTCGCGTCGACCCGCAGCGTCGCGAGGGCGCGGACGCCGTCGGCGTGGGCGGCGAAGGCCGCGCCGAACTGTTCGGCGGCAAGGGGATTCCACAGCCGGATGTCGCCGTCCTCGCAGCCGGACGCCACCAGCGGACGTCCGCCCGGCAGGACGAGGGTGGCCAGGGCGCGGACGTAGGCGCGATGCCCGGTGAGGCGGGTGAGCCGGGCCGGATCGCGGCGAGAGCACCACCGGTGCGTCCACAGTGTCCGGTCATCGACGGTCGCGGGGCCGAGCAGCGTGAGCAACCGGTCGTCGCCCGACCGCATGCTCACGACGACCCGCACACCCGGCTCGGCCGCCAGCCGCCGTGCGACCGTCCCCGCGACGCCGTCGGGATCGCCTGCCGAGTCGAGGTTGTGGAGCGCGACGGTCACGTCGCCGCCGTCGCGTTCGGAGAGTGCGGCGACCAGGCCGGACATCCGACCGGTCGGCGGCAGGCCGAGTTCCGCGACCAGCGCGCGGACGCAGTCGGCGACGTCCAGGCCCGTGACGTCGATGCCCTGCCGGCCGGTCACCTCGGCCACCCGTTCGGGCGTTCTCGCGTCCCCGGTGAGGATGTAGAGCCCGCCGCCTGATTCGCCCAGCCATGCACCGATGCGTCGCATCGGGCGATCCTAGGCCCCGGGGCCTACCGGTCCGTCCACTGTGGTCACCCCTGCGCGAACATCCCGGCGAGGCCGCATCCGGCGTGCAGGAAGAAGGTAAGGCGGCCGTCGAAGTAGGTGTCGTCCCACGGGTCGCCGAGATCGATCTGCGCGATGTAGTCCATCGTCCGGCCGCAGTCCGGGCACGAGGGGTAGCGGGCGTCGTCGCGCCAGACGGGCAGGCCGCCGACCGCCGAGCCGCCGGGGAAGCGCCCGGCGGGTCCGCCGACGACCATGTGGGTGGTCGGCGGGTCCATGTCCTCACCCACGCCGCTGGGGCTGTGCGCCGACGGGCGGCAGGTTCCGTCGGGGCCGACCTCGCGGTAGACGACGTCGGCGGTGAAGTCGCAGCGGTGGCAGACGTCGACGCGCAGCCTCCCGTGCCAGCCGGTGTGGGCGAGCGCTTCGGCGACCTGTGGTGTCGCAGTGTCCAGCTGGAGCGCGGTCCACAGTGGACCATCGCAGTCCTGGCAGGTCCCGTCTTCGGGGACGAGCGCCCCGTCGACGGCGACGAGCTGGAAGCCGTTCGGCGCGCAGAGTTCGCGCAGGCCGTCGCCGGCGAGCTCCCGGCCGCCTTCGCGCAGGTACTCGGCCGGCGCGACCAGGAGCTCCCCCGCCTGCGGCGGGGGAGTGTCGCGCCAGCGCAGGAACGCCTCGTCGACCTCCGGGCCGACGGTCTGCACCAGGGCCGTCAGCAGGTGGTCGAGGTTGTCGGCCGGGTCACCGGCGTCGACCCGGGCGACGAGCGCCCGCCGCGCCGTCGTGTCTGCCGAGCGGAACAGCGTCGCCGGATAGGCCACGCCCGCCGCGAGCAGGTCGGTCAGGTGCGGGGTCAGCCGCTCGGGCGCCTCCTCGGCGATCGCGACGAGGTCGTAGTCGTCGCCGTCGCGGCGCCGGATCGCCCGCGCGACAAGCTTTTCCAGGTCATCGCTCATGCGGGGACGCTAGCCGATCCGCCCGCGCATCCCGTCGAGCCGGTCGGCGGCCTCGCCCGAGACGAACCGCGACAGGGGTTGGCGACTTTACGACCGGACGAGAACTCGTCAGCCCTCGCGGGACCCGCACCACGGCATCGACGCATATAAAGATGCGCATGCCCCCAAGCAGAAGACGCGTCGCCCGGCGCATCACCCCGGCGCTCGCCCTCACCGTGGCGCCCGCGATCGCCCTCTCCGGGTTGACCGCCCCCGCGCAGGCCGCCGAACCGGCCTCCGCCCCCACCGTCATGGCCACGCCGCAGGGCGTGCCCGCCGACGCCTCGCTCACCCTCATCACCGGTGACGTCGTCCGCGTGCACGCCCTCGGCGACGGCACCTCGACGATCGAGGTCGACCGGCCCGAAGGCGCCACCGGCGGCGTCCGCACCCAGACCCTCAACGGCAAGACCTACGTCCTCCCCGACGAGGCCCTCCCGTTCGTCTCGGCCAAGAGCGTCGACATCGACCTGTTCAACATCGACCTCCTGCTCGACTACGGCTACACCGACGGCATCCCGGTCATCGCCTCTTACGGCTCGGCCATGCCCCGGAGCCTGTCCGCACTCGACGGCGCCGGCACCGGCCGGGCCCTGCCCAGCATCAACGCCGCCGCGTACACGGTGGACGGAGACGAGCCCGGAACCCTCTGGGACGACCTGACCTCCTCCGGCACCGCCCGAGCCCTGACCTCCGGCGTCGACCACCTCTGGCTCGACGGGAAGGTCAAGGTCGACCTCACCGAGAGCGTCCCGCAGATCGGCGCGCCCGGGGCCTGGGCCGCCGGATACGACGGCACCGGCACCTCCGTCGCCGTCCTCGACACCGGGATCGACGCCGAGCACCCGGATCTGGCCGACCGGATCACGGTCACGAAGGACTTCACCGGCAGCCCCAACGGCGTCGACGACATGCACGGCCACGGCACCCACGTCGCCTCCACGATCGCCGGCACCGGCGTCGGCGACGGCCTCCACAAGGGCGTCGCGCCCGGCGCCGACGTCATCGTCGGCAAGGTCCTCGACGACTCCGGCTACGGCCAGGACTCCTGGATCATCGACGCCATGGAGTGGGCCGTCGACCAGGACGCCGACGTCGTCAACATGAGCCTCGGCGGCCAGTTCCCCGACGACGGCAGCGATCCGATGGCGCTGGCCGTCGACGAGCTGTCGGCGTCCGGGACGCTCTTCGTCATCGCCGCCGGCAACGACGGCTGCTCCGGCTGCATCAGCGCTCCCGGCTCGGCGTCCTCCGCGCTGACCGTCGGCGCCGTCGACAAGGCCGACGAGATCGCCTACTTCAGCAACCAGGGACCGCTGCACGGCACCTACGCGCTCAAACCCGACATCTCGGCGCCCGGCGTCGACATCTCGGCCGCGCGTTCCCAGTACGCCGGCGGATCCGGTCTATACCAGTCGATGTCGGGCACGTCGATGGCCACGCCGCACATGGTCGGCGCCGCCGCGATCCTCAAGCAGCGGCACCCCGACTGGACCGGGACGCAGCTCAAGGACGCGCTGATGAGCACGTCGGAGCAACTGGCCTACACGCCGTACCAGATCGGCACCGGCCGCGTCGACGTCGCCGCCGCCGTCTCGGCGGCGGTCACCGCGACCGGCTCGGTCGACTTCGGTTTCTACGACTGGCCGCACGAGGACGGGCCGGCCGCGAAGACGGTGACCTACACCAACTCCGGCGACACCGACGTGACGCTCGACGTCACCGTGGCCGTCGCCGACCAGGACGGCGCCGCCGCGCCGGAAGGCGCCTTCACCGTCGCGCCGAGCGTGACCGTGCCCGCCGGGGGCAGCTCCACAGTGGACGTCGTCGCGACGCCCGCGCTGCTCCCGTTCGGCAAGACCTACGGCGGCAAGGTGGCCGCATCGGTCGCCGGCACCGCCGTGGCCGCCACCGGCCTCGGCCTGGTCAAGGAGGCCGAGCGCTACGCCCTCGACATCAAGGCGATCGGCCGCGACGGCAAGCCCGCCGCCGGCTCCTTCCTGATGCACGGCACCGACTACTACGACCCGTACCCGGTCGCGATCGACGGCGAGACCACACTGCGCATGCCGCCCAGCACCTACGCGATCACGATGTTCCTGAACCAGCCCGGACCCGACGGCGCCGAGGACGGCTCGCTCTACGTGCTGCTCGCACCCGAGGTGAAGCTCGACGGCGACACCACGGTCGTCCTCGACGCCCGCACGGCCGTGAAGAGCCAGGCGATCACGCCGGTCGACACCGTCGACCGCCAGCGCCATGTCTGGACCCACCGCACGTTCGGCGAGCAGTCCACGATGGACAACGGCCTGATCCTGCCGCTGTACGTCGAGGACGTCTACGTCACCCCGACCGCGCCGGTCACCGAAGGCGGGTTCGAGTTCTACGCCCGCTGGCGCAAGGGCCTGTCGCCGCTGACACTGAGCCTCCTCGGACTCGGCGAGGTCGACGCGCTCGTCCAGGCCGGTTCCACCCAGACCGACTTCCGCTGGCTCGCCAAGCAGACGGTCTACGCGGGCAAGGGCTCGGCCGCCGACTACGAGGGACTCAAGGCCAAGGGCAGGATCGCCGTCGTCAAGCGAAGCGACGAGGTCGAGCCCGACGCCCGTGCCGCCGCGGCCAAGGCCGCCGGTGTCGCGCTGCTGGTCGTCGTCAACGACCGGCCGGGAGTGCTCTCGGAGTACTACGAGACCGACGGCCTGCTGATCGCCGCGCTGAAGGCCGACGAGGGCGCCGGACTGGTCCGGCTGGCCAAGTGGGGCGTGCCGCTGACCGCGGTCTCCACGAAGTACACGCCGTTCGTCTACGACCTGGTCGACCCGCACCCGGGAAGCGTCCCGACGGACCTGACCTACCGTCCGGCGAAGAGCGACCTGGCCCGCGTCGACGCCCGCTACCACGGCAAGACGCCGGGCGTGGGCGGCGGTTTCCGCTACGACCTGCGGCCGTGGTCGCCGCGCGCGATCGGTTTCGCGGAGTACCTGCCGGTCCCGTCGGTGCGCACCGAGTGGGTCTCGGCGCCCGAGGGCACCGAGTACCACGAGATCGCCTACTCGGCCGGGTTCGATTGGGAGTCGCGCGGCGGGCGGGACGTCTACGCCCCCGGTTCGCGGCAGACGGGCAACTGGTTCCAGCCGGTCGTGCGTCCCCGCCTCGGCATCGGCGCCTGGCAGCCGATCCGCTACCCGGGCACCTGGACCACGATCAACATCACGCCGTGGACCGACTCCGGTCCCGGGCACGCCGGGTTCCTGGGTGAGGAGTCGCTCGACCTGAAGCTCTACCAGGGCGAGACGCTGCTCGAACAGTCCGAGTGGCAGGCGATCTACCTCGACCTGCCGATGGAGCGCCAGGACTACCGCCTCGTGCTCGACGCGCAGCGGCCCGACGCGTGGGAGTACTCGACCCGGACGCACACCGAGTGGGAGTTCTCCTCCGAGGGGCACACCGCCGAGGAGCTGCGCGCACTCGCGCTGCTCCAGCTCGACTACACCGTCGACACCGACCTCGGCGGCGACGTCAAGGCCGGCAGCAAGGTGTCCTTCGGCCTGTCGGCCGCCCACATGCCGGGCGTGACCGGCGCGGGCACCGTCACCGGCGCGACCTTCGAGTTCTCCTACGACGACGGCGCCACCTGGCGGACGGGCTCGCTCGCCGCCGACGGCCACGGCGGCTGGACGACCACGATGACCGCGCCCGAGGACGCCTCCAAGTACGTGTCGATCCGCGCGACCGCGCGGGACGACGCGGGCAACAGCGTTACACAAGAGGTGATCCGCGCCTTCGGGTTGCGGTAAAGCCCATCCCCTCCGGCCCCCGTCCGTGTCGCCATGGGCGGGGGCCGTCCCGTGCTCAAGATCCGCTCAAGGTCGCGGCCCGCCGCTCCCGGTAGCCTTCCCACACCCGCGTCCCCGAGCACCCGAAGGCGGCCACCGACATGTCCGAGCTGCCCACTCCCGAGGCCGGGAAGAAGAGCCCCCGCGTCTGGGACGCACCGGAGCAGGCGCGCGTGTCCGGCTCTGGCGGCGAGAAGCCGTCCCGCAACATCGCCGGGGCGGTCGTCGCCTACGCCCTGTTCATCGGCATCTTCGGTTTCCTGTGGGTCTTCCCGACGGTCTCGCTGGTCTTCCTGATCAACCAGGAGCCGGTCCAGATCACCGTCACCGACTGCTTCAACGGCAGCGGCAAGGGCAACTCCGGCGGCTGCGAGGGCACGTGGACCCTCGCCGACGGCACCGCCGGCGACGGCCGCTTCACCACCTCCCGCGACGAGCTGGAACGCGGGGACGTCGTCGACGGCGTGTACATCGGCGGCCGGGCCACGTCGAGTGCGCTGCCGTGGATCCTCGACGTCGCCATCGTCTACCCCCTGGCCCTGGTGCTGACCGGCGCGCTCGTCGTCAAGACGGTCCGCGACGTCCGCCGCGCCAAGCGCGGCCCCGCGGAGGCCGCGAAGCCGGCCGAGACGCCGGAGCGGCCCCCGGTCGGCATGCGCGTCCTCGGCTGGACGCTCCTGGTCTGCGCCTACGCCTTCTTCTTCGGCTTCCCGACCTACTCGGCCGTCGCCATGGTCACCGCCGACCCGGTCGCGATCACCGTCACCGACTGCCTGGACTCGCGCGGGCTCACGACCCGCTGCCACGGCGAGTGGACCCTGCCCGGCGGGACGCCGGGCGACGGCTCGATCGAGAGCTGGAGGAAAGGCCTCGACGACGGCGCCGTCCTCGACGGGATGGCCGTCTGGGGACCGACCGGAGGCGTTCGCGTCGTGCACGTCCCCGCCACCTGGATCCTCGACCTGGTGCTCTTCTACCCGCTCGCGGCCCTGCTCACCTACGTCCACTTCCGGGTGATCAGAAAGCAGCGCCTCGATGGGGAGCGCGCGAACCAGTCGACCGAAGCGGGTACGATCTCCTTATGCGAACCGCCACCTGCACCCGAATGATGCGCCCCTTCTAGGGGCGGCCGTTCGCATATCAAAGGCCCCCTTCACGGGGCCTTTCTCTTTGTCCGGCGGCCCCGTCACCACAGTCGGAGGACCCCGTCGTGACCTTCTATCTCACCACCGCGATCCCGTACGTCAACGCGGCGCCGCACATCGGCTTCACGCTCGAAATCGTCCAGGCCGACGCCCTGGCCCGCCACAAGCGCGGGCGGGGTGAGCCCGTCCGCTTCCTCACCGGCACCGACGACAACTCGCTCAAGAACGTCAAGGCCGCCGCGGCCGAGGGCATCGGCGTCGAGGAGCTCGTCGCGCGCAACGCCGCCCTGTTCGAGGGCCTGCGCGGGCCGCTCTCCCTGAGCTTCGACGACTTCATCCGCACCGGCTCCGACCCGCGCCACCGGCCCGGCGTCGAGCGGCTCTGGCGCGCCTGCGAGCAGTCCGGCGACCTCTACAAGAAGCACTATGAGGGCCGCTACTGCGTCGGCTGCGAGCAGTTCTACGCTGAGGCCGACCTCGTCGACGGGACGTGTCCCGAGCACGGCACCGAACCGCAGCTCGTCGCCGAGGAGAACTGGTTCTTCCGGCTCTCCCGCTACGGCGACCGCCTCAAGGAGCTGATCACCTCCGGTGAGCTGCGCGTCGAGCCCGCGTCAAGGCGCAACGAGGTCCTGTCGCTCATCGACTCGGGGCTGCACGACTTCTCCGTGTCGCGCTCCCGCACCCGCGCGCACGGGTGGGGCATCCCCGTCCCCGGCGACCCCGACCAGGTCGTCTACGTCTGGTACGACGCGCTCGGCAACTACATCACCGCGCTCGGGTACGGCGCCGACGAGGAGAGCACGCCCGACTTCGACCGCTGGTGGGAGCGCGGCGACCGGCGAGTCCACGTCATCGGCAAGGGCATCATCCGGTTCCACGCCGTGTACTGGCCGGCGATGCTGCTGTCGGCGGGCGTGCGGCTGCCCAGCGACGTCTTCGTCCACGACTACGTGACCGCCGACGGCCGCAAGATCGGCAAGTCGCTCGGCAACGCCGTCGACCCCGTCGTGCTCGCCGAGACCTACGGCGCCGACGCGCTGCGCTGGTGGCTGCTGCGGGAGGTTCCGCGCGTCGGGGACGCCGACTTCACCGTCGAGCGGCTCGTCACGCGCGCCAACGAGGACCTCGCCAACGGCCTCGGGAACCTCGTCAACCGGGTCGTGAGCATGGCCTGGCGCTACCGCGACGGCGCCGTCGTCGCGCCCGACACGCTCGTCGACCCCGACGACCGCGCCTTCGCCGGAGTCTTCGACGCGCTGCCCGCCGCCGTCGACGCGGCCGTCGCCGACTTCGACTTCCGCGCGGCGACCGGCGCGATCGTGCGCGCGGTCGACGCCGCCAACCGCTTCGTCGAGGGAAACCGGCCCTGGGACCTCGCCAAGGGCGAGAAGGGCGGCTCGCTGGTCGACGGCGTCCGCCTCGACACCGTCCTGGCGCTGCTGGTGCGCGCCTGCCGCGTGCTGGGCGCCGAGCTGGCGCCGTTCACGCCGGACCTGGCCGCGCGCGTGGCCGCCCAGTGCGGTGCGGGCGCGTCGGTCGCGCCGGCCTCACCGGTGTACCCGCGGCTGGAGGTCGCCGAGCAGGTGACGGCCGCCTAACCGGAGGGCTCCCGGGTTTCGCGCCGCCCCGAGCCGGGGCAGCGCGAAACCCGGCCCGTCGGTGACAATCGGGGGGACCGCCCGGCACAGTTCGGCCACAGCTGTCAAGTGGCTCTTGACGCGGATCGGGCCGGAGGGTTTACCTTTCGGGGAGCCCGCGTCCGGTACTGGGGTCGGCGAGGGAAAACGGGAGGCGGGGTATGGCACAGCTGCGCAGGTGGTCGCCGCTGCTCGTGATCGCCGCGCTGGTGATGCTGATCGCCGGTGCCGCCTCGATCGTCGACCTGAAGGCCGCCGACGTACCGGTCCCGAACTTCGACGACATCCTCGGCATCTCGCAGAGCCCCACCGAGCCCGAGGAGCCCCAGACCCCGATCGCCGAGCCGCCGTCCGACGGCACCGCCGGCTCCGGGGTCCACCCCTTCCTGTGGGTCGTCCTCGGCACGATCCTCACCTTCGTGCTCGGGACCCTCGTCGTCGTCATCGTGATGCTCCTGCGGAACTACCTTCAGAACCGCAAGTTCCGCGAGTTCAACCCGATCGAGTTCTCCGACACCGCCGCGCAGCAGGAGACCAGTGCCGAAGAGGTGCGCGAGGTCGTCCAGGCCGGGCTCGCCGACATCGACGCCGGCGACGACCCCCGCCGCGCCGTCATCGCCTGCTGGCTGCGCCTTGAGCGCGCCGCCGCGACCGCCGGGACCGCCCGCCTGGAGTCGGAGACCCCAGGCGACCTCGTCACGCGCCTGCTGTCGGCCCACCGCGTCAACGACCGCGCCCTCAAGCGCCTCGCCGACAGCTACCGCCAGGCCCGCTACGCCCCTGACGAGGTCAGCGAGCAGGTCCGCGCCGACGCCCGGCAGGCGCTCGTCGAGATCGACGCCGAGCTCGCCGACGCGGTCCGCGAGGCCGCCGCCGCACGCGCGGCCGCCGAGGCCGAGACGGGGGCGACGGCGTGAAGGCGAACATCCGCTGGGCACTGTGGACGATCGGCATCACGGCCGCCGCGACCGGCGCCGTCCAGACCTTCTCCGTGCTCTTCGGCAAACACCTCGACGTCTGGTACGTCGCCGGCGTCGTGTTCCTCGCGCTCGTCCTGCGCAGGATCGTCCGCCTGGTCCGCTCGGCGCACGAGGACCGCATCCCCTCGGTCCCGCCGACGCCGCAGAACGGCCTGCTGGTCGCCAAGCGGCCCTTCGCCGACGTCACCCGCTGGGAGAACCGGCTGGCGTGGTCCCACGGCGACCCCGAACGCTACGGCCGGGCCGTCGTCACGCGACTGAGCGAACTCGTCGACGAGCGCCTCCGCCAGCACCACAGCGTCACCCTCGCCGCGGACCCGGGCCGCGCCCGCGCGCTCCTCGGCGAGCAGCTGTGGGGCTTCCTGCACTACCCGCTGGCCGCGACACCGACACCGGCGCAACTCGACTGGTACATCGCACGTATTGAGGAGATCTGATGTCCGAGGCCACCCCAGCGCAGCCGACGAAGGCCCTGACCCTCAACGAGGTGAGCGCCTACGCCCAGCAGGTCCTCGACCAGGTGGGCACCGTCATCGTCGGCAAGCGCGACGCCCTCGAACTCGTCCTCGCGGGCATCCTCGCCGGCGGGCACGTCCTCCTTGAGGACTTCCCCGGCCTCGCCAAGACCCTCACCGCGCGCTGCTTCGCGCAGACCCTCGGCATCGACTTCCGCCGCGTCCAGTTCACCCCCGACCTCCTCCCCGCCGACCTGACGGGCTCGTTCCTCTACGACCAGAAGAACGGCGAGTTCAGCTTCCGGGCCGGGCCGGTGTTCACCAACCTCATGCTCGCCGACGAGATCAACCGCACGCCCCCCAAGACCCAGGCGGCGCTGCTGGAGGCGATGCAGGAGAAGCAGGTCAGCGTCGAGGGCACGACCTACACGCTCGACGCGCCCTTCCACGTGCTCGCCACCGCCAACCCGATCGAGTACGAGGGCACCTACCCGCTGCCCGAGGCGCAGCTGGATCGCTTCCTGCTGCGGGTGTCCTTCGGCTACCCGACGCCCGACGAGGAGTGGACGGTCCTCCAGCGGCGGCTCGCCCGGCGCAAGGAGGAGGCGCACCTGGAGCAGGTCGTCGACGCCTCGACCCTCGTGGCGATGCAGAACGCCCTGGAGGACGTGGCCGTCGAGGACTCCGTCGGGCGCTACATCGTCAACATCGTCGCCGCCACCCGTGTGCACGCGATGGTCCAGGTCGGGGCCTCGCCGCGCGGTTCGCTGGCGCTGCTGCTGGCCGCGCGGGCGCGGGCGGTCCTGTCGGGCCGCGGCTACGTCGTCCCCGAGGACGTCAAGGGTGTCGCCGTGGCGGCCCTGACGCACCGGATCTCGCTGAAGCCGGAGATGTGGCTGCGCCGGGTCGACCCCGCCAAGATCGTCGCCGAGATCTGCGACTCGACACCCGTCCCGGCCTCGGAGACGCTGCCGACCTACGCCGCCGCGCCCGGCGCACCCCGGCCGCAGGGCGGTGTGGACCCGAACAGCCCGGTCTACAAGTACCAGAACCCGCGATGACGACTCCGATCCGCGGAGTCGACAGCGCGGCCGACGACTTCGTCGCCCGCCGCCGCGGCGTACGGGCCGAAGCGGCGGCGCCCCGGCCGGGCTGGCGACCGACGCGGGCCCTGTCGCGCGCGTTCGTCGCCCTCGGCCTCGCCAGCGCCCTCGGCGTCCTCCTGGGGCGCGTCGACCTCGTCATCATCGCGCTGCCGTTCATCATCGGCACCACCATCGCGCTGTGGGCACGCCCCCGGGCCGAGCCGACC
>Ga0307515_10015503_pt1 | contig 14037 bp, 18 predicted proteins | sample 17_EM_MG_FD_194513 | JGI IMG/M metagenome (GOLD analysis project Ga0307515, IMG submission 194513) | Populus trichocarpa ectomycorrhiza microbial communities from riparian zone in the Pacific Northwest, United States - 17_EM | ecosystem: Host-associated > Plants > Roots > Unclassified | place... | reverse complement strand
GGATGACACTAGAATTGAGGGCAACTGGGTTTTGGATGGCTAATAGGATAGCAGTACAGTGCTATGCATTGAAAAGAGGATTGGGGACTGCTATGGAGGCAAGGCATCCTCAGAGTACATAGAGAGAGAGTTCGGGTTAGGAGGCAAGGCATCCTCAGAGTACATAGAGAGAGAGTTCGGGCTAGGAGGCGATGCATAGGGGAGGGAACCTTTGAGATGGTTAACAGCATCAGCATTGCATGATAGAACACAAGCCTTAATGTTCAATTCATAATTCAATCAAACAAGACTCAGAAGTAAAATTCTGTCTAGAAACATGCCTTTTCGTGCAAGTAGGAAGTGAGAATCAACCGAAGAAGCTAAAATATCTGCAAGGGATGCCTCGAATCGGCACGCTCACTTGGTAAAGGCCATCAACGATTTCGTCATTATCATTGCCTAAAGACGAACTTGCTCTTGGCCAACAGCTCAGATGTATCGTAATCGTACAAGTCCAAGAAGAGTCGTCATTCCTCACTCATTCCCTCCTAGACTCCCGTCTACTGCCCCGGCTCCGACTCCTCTTCCTATCCCGGTCCCTCTCTCGGCTCCTACTCCTCTCGCGCCTCCTCTCTCTATCCCTATCCCTATCCCGACTTCTACTGCGCTCTCTCCTCGAATCTCTCTCCCGTCTCACATACGGACTTCGACTTCTACTCCGAGCCTTCGTCCTCTCCCTATCCCTCCTACGACTCCGGCTGCGAGACCGACTCCTACGACGAGGCTTCTCCTCATCCCGAGAACGTCGAGACTCTCGGTCCTTATCTCTATCTCGATCCCGATCCCGGTTTCTGCTGCGGCTCCTGTCCCGCTTGCGGGTTGGACTTCTAATGGTCGTGCTTTCTCTGCGACTACTTCTGCTGCCCGAAGCACCAGGTACGTAGCGATCGATGTTGATAGGACTTGTAGACCTCTCGATACGACTGCCACGCCTACCTGTCGGCGTTCTTGATCTGCTTCTCGCCCGGGAAGTTCTCTCACGATCTCTATCTCTATCACGAGACCCATCTCGTTTTCTGGCTGAAGTAGGACTACTGATTCGTTCATCGTCCTTTCGTCTCGAACTATCTTCCGGCTTTCGATCCGTCCATCCAGGAATCGGGAGACCCTTCTCCCTCGCCTCTTTCTGGGCCGCGAGATAGGCTTTGGCTTCCTGTTCACGCTTCTTGGCTTCAGCTAACTTCCATGATTCGAGCTCGGAGTCTCTGGGAGGAGGACTTGGAGCACGTACCCGATCGCGACTACGGGCACGGTCTCGCCTCTCTCGACTGCGGCTGCGCGAGCGATAGCTTGTTCTCCGTCTATCTCGAGAACGGGAACGAGACCGGTCTTTGCTTGAGCGCCGACGCCTGTCATCCCGTTCTCTGCTATCCCTACGACGCTTATAATCTCGATCCCGAGAATCATGACGCCGCCGATCATCGCGGTCTCGACTCTCTCTTCGACGAGCGTCCCTATCCTTGGCTCTGTCTCGTTCTCGACTATCTCTCCGGGATCGCAGTGATTCTCGGTCCTTGCTATGATGGCGACTGTGGCTCGAGCCTCGTTCACGGCTCCTGCTTCGTCGCCTCTCGCTTCTCTCCAATTTCTCTTCATCGGCATGTCTGGCAGGTGCAAGTGGTGTCTTGAAACCAGAGTCGTCTGCTTTGGGCTTGGTTGGAATAGTAGGCTTGTTGGCATCTGGCTTGCTGGGCGAATCCCGAGATATTGGCTGGATAGCGGAAGATGGCCCAGCCTTTCGGGGTGGCGGAGCAAGAGTCTCGTCAATATCGGGCTCCAATTGATGTCTTGATCGTTGGGTGATACGCTTGCCTTCCTTCAACAGGTCATTGAGAGCTTCTTGTTCAAGCCGCTCAATCTCATCCTTGGATAACTCTGGCTCAGTCTTTGAGGTTGAGTCCTTGGTATCATCCCGAGTCGAATCCCTCGTGGAATCTCTGCGACTTGGGCCATCATCGTACCGTCGGTGTCGATCATCGCGGTCCCGGTCCCGGTCCCTCTCCCTGTCTCTGTCTCGACCACGGTCTCGCTCCCTATCCCGTTCACGTTCACGTTCGCGGTCTCTCAACTCTCGTTCCTTCTCCTCCTCCCGCTCCCTCTCAGCTTTCCTCCTAGCATCTCTCTCTGCTCTCCGCTTCTCCTGCTCGGCCTCAATCCTCTTCTCTTCCTCCCGCCTCTTCGCCCTCTCTACCCTCTTCTTCTCGTCCGCGATCGCCTTTTCTCTGTCTCTAGCCTCCTGCCTCACCGCCTCCCTGGCCTCTCTCTTCCCTCTGGCATCTTCCGCATACTGTTCATCTGTCTTGCTTCCCTTAAGTTCTTCCGCCTTCGCAACCTCTTCCCCAATATCCTCTCTCCTCAAAGCCCTAATCCCCGTCTCAATCTCCTCAATGTGCGCATCGATCAAACTATCAATCCTCTGCTCCGCTTTCTGATACACACCCGCTCGATCAACGGCACCTTCAATCAGGAGCGTAGCCTTCCCACGATCGAGTTTCAAAAGTGTCCCCGTGTTCTTCTCGAGCTCTTCATCCGCAACAGTGAGCAGGGACTGCGTGAATTCCGATTCGAAGTCCTGGTGATCACATCAGTTTCAACCCCCTTTCTCCAAGAAAAGTGCCGAGCTCACACTGCCCTCCAAATCCTCCCACACCTGCTTTCTCAAGCTGTCGTAGCCACCCTTCTTCTTAAACGTATGCGCCAGCCCTTCAATCGCCGCCCTTGTCGCGCTGGCAAGGGGCAGATCACTCGTCTTCAGCTTCTTCCTCGCCGGCTGCCCAGGCACGGCGCCGGTCGCAGCATCTTTGCCGTATGCCATCGCCGCCGCCATTTCCCGGTCCTGTCGATGGGTCCCCCGTCTGTGCTCAAGTGTGAAATGTTGTGATTGGGTTCATTGCGCCTTGGTTATGTCCAATGAATGCTGGAATTTACGTCGCGGTGTGAAAGATACGTATCACGTGTTCGAAATTTAAGGTTGTGCTAGCGTGGATGAGCTTCAAGCAACCTCATTGCAGACGTAGTGAGGTCAATTGTGGACGACGTCAGCCCTTCACGGTCCACGACGGTTCTGTCTCTATCAAACAACGTCTGAATAGTCCATAAAAGTCGGAAATCTGCAAGGAGAGATCGCAATGGTGCACAAAGTCCTGTTCTGGGGCGGCTTCGGTATGTATTCCTCCTTCCCCTCCTCCCACTCCCTCGTTACAAGACCTCAGCTAACAGGAAGCTCCCGAAGGCCTCGCAGTCCGCGTATGGCAACTCGGACTCGAAATGCGGCCCTTCTTCAATAAGGAATCACTGTGGGCATACCCTGTGTTCGGCGGCGTGGGAGCAAGCTTCGGATACTGGGTTCAGGGCGTGGACCAAAGACAGCAGAAGATTCTAGGGGCGAGGAGAGCGAGTCTGTTGGAGAAGAGGGCGAGGAGGGCTGAGAGGGAGGCTGCTGAGGCGGAGGAATAGAAGGTTAGAGGGCAATTGATGGGAGGGCATTTGTACAAAGTCACGATGGCTTGATCCAGACGTCTGTTCTAGAAGAGAAAACAAGACCAAAATCACATCAAGAAGATCCTTTGGTGGATATGTTGCGAGGCCAGTTCTGTCTGATTTCTAGGACAGACCATCTTTACACTATCTTACAGCAAGCAGCTGCTATCCCATGCAATCCTCCAGCCATGCTATTTATGCCATCTCCTCCTTTGCCATCGCTCCTCTCTAACCCTGGCTCTCATTCCCTAATCTATGTAGCACAGGCACCGAAGTTGGCGGCACATTCCCAGACTCTGTGACGATCATTTGGATGTAGTCCGCAGGCGTAACATCGTACATCGGATTGCAAAGCTGCAGCTTCTTGATATCTCCCCAATTCTCCAGTGGACCACCAGGTATCACCAGCTCGTCCGCGGGTGCAATCTCGTTGTGAACGATCGAATCCAGAGCCACCCTCTCCGTAAACTTGATCGTCTCGCAAAGAACAATCACGGGCTTGTCTGCTTCGTTGGCTTCCATTGCCACGAGCGCAGTTCCTATCCTTGAAAATAGGCGTCCGTTGCTCATCATAGCGTGAGCCCCTAACAGCACTTTCGTAACGTCTTGGATGTTGTGATTAAGCCCGTTGATCAGGCAATACTTCACATCCATCCCGATCTTCACCAGCGCTGCTGCTAAGTGCTTCCCTTCATGCAATGGTCTCGAGTCGACTATTATGACTCTGAACTTCTTACCCTCCTCATGTGCTGTGACCAGTGCCCGTTGAACAATACTGCTTTTTGCGTAAGTCATGATCACATCTCCATTCTTAATCTTATCTGCAGCACTGCGTGCAATGACTTGGTCTGCGAACGTGACTCTTTCCCGGATGAACACATCGATGGCATCGCAGAGGCCCTTCTTAGCTTCCGCATCTGGAACACTGACATCGACCTTTGATACTTCAAGCTTCAGCCATCGAATAGCATTTCCCATAGAAATTGACAAGGGGCGACATGATGACAGGTATTCAATTTGTGGTGAGAGAACATGTGATGTAAGATGCCGACTTAGTGAGTTCTGTGGTGGTGTAGTATATGACTCGATGACCTTATGGAAGTTAGTTATGCATCCATCACGGCGACTGTTATAAGATATTAAAGTTGCAAGAGAACACAAAAAGTAACCCACCCTCTTGAAAGCTTGCAATGTAGCAACAAGCCTCGCACAACTTCCACAAATCGTATAATTGCTCATCTGCAACCCCAAAGCCAGAACCACCGGATGCACATCCCTGCTCGCCCCAGCAATCGACGTCGTCCTCGTCTTGTATAAATGTCTAAAGAACTCCACTGTCTTGTCTTCCTTCTTCGGCTCCGTGGCAATAGGACCAGGTGCAACCTTCTGCGCTCCCCGAACTGGCAGATTTCTCAATTCCACTGCCGTCGAGCCACCTCTCTGGTGTTGTCGCTGTCCTTTAGCACCCTTTTGCCCTTCCGCCTTTGGTTGCTGTCCTGGTGTTGGAGCTACGACAGGCGCAGCGGCTCCCTTTGCGAGTAATGCTTCTGCTCGCCGCGCAGCTTTCTCTTCTTTTGCTCGCTTCTTTAATTCCGCACCTGAAAGCTTTGGTCCATCTGTAGTTGCCGCGGGTTCTTTCCCTTTTGGTTGCTTCACCGTATTTCCTTTCCCTTGCGCTGGGGCAGGAGCTTGTGGGGGGGCGGGCTCCGCTGTGGGAGGGTCTGACGAGGGCATACTGTCGTTCGCAGTACCGAAGTACGGATTTTGTGAACTGTGGCTTTGTAAAGGACCTATTATTACAAAAGATTGCTCCGCAGGCAGTTGTAAATTGTAATTGTGGTTGTATGAAATTTGTTGTACTCCAACAGAAGCGCGATGTGGGGTTTTGCGCCTGACGAGAAGTGACTCACGAGCCTAAATCTAGGATTTCTCGAGATCGAAGATTTGGAAGGAATATGTGTTGAAGTAGATAGACATCCTAGGTAATTTAGAGCTTCTGACTCTCCACAATGGTGACGACTGGCTGATGCGACTCGGGTTGGACGTTTGGAGTGAGGCTGCAGCAAGGTGAGGTTTTTGGCGCGACTCCTGCAGAATCCCTGCAAGAACAGAAAAGCACGTGCAATGCGATCCACAAGGGGAAACAGTTTTGGAAAGAAAAGACCTTCCCGGATGTTGTTCAGAATAGAACATAAGATTGGTTTAATATGTGGTATATTTTTGTAAAAGGTGCAGAGTGTTTTCAAGCTTGCAAACTTCCTGATTCATTACTAGGTCTTCATGTATCTAATATCCAACTACAGATCACTTTTAAGCCCAAACATAAGCCATGACAGACAATATTTGACATTCGAGTAAGATCGGCCCTAATGGCTCTCCCATACAGTAATGTAGCTGCATCTCCAACAATTTGTCCAACCTTTCTCAGGCTGGAGCAATCTCCCTTTCCTCTTCCGCAGTTTCGACCACATTGTCCTTCTTCCCCTTCTTTAGCGTCCCCTCAAACTGAAGCGTATACACCCCCAATAACTTCCCATCCGCTGGCTTACTCGCCCTCGTCCCCTCAACCTCCGCCACTGCGGCCTTCACCCTCGCAATCAAAGCCTCCGCCTCCTCTACCGTGGCTTTCTTCCCCTTCCTCTTCGCCCCAAGCACAATCTCAACCCTATTCCCCTTCATCAAAAACCCCTTCATCTTCGTCATCCTATGGCTCAAATCATTCGCATCAATTGCCCAATTTAACTCAATCGTCTTCTCCGTAACCGCTGACCTCGCACCCTTCAACTTCGCCTTCTCGGCGGCACGCACAGCTTCCTTGTTCATGATCTTGCATATTGGGGGGACGCCAGGCTCGCCGGGAACAACGACAACGAGCGTGTCTTTCTTGCGGTCGATGGAGTCGAGGACGTCGAGGGTTGGTTGCGGATCTTGGAGTTTGCCGTCTTCGCCCACAAGGGATATAGACCAGGCTTTTATCTCGTCGTCGCGGGGGAGACGGCTTCTGACTGCTGCTGAGGAGGCGTAGCACTTTTGCTGCTGTGAGACGAGGAGTCTGGGAGTTCTGGTGCTACAACGTAGAGCTGACGTTGAGGTGGAAGAAATAGTTCGCGGCGTAAATTGAAGCTGTGATTGTCCCGGTTGAACAAGTTCAATTGGGGCAATGAAAACCCTGTGCAGAGCTACAGCTGTGCTGAATGTGCATCTGGTGCTCTTCATTGTTGCTGTCCCTTGCCGGAGAATCGACAAGTGAGCTTTGAAGACGGTTGAAGCTTCGAAATCTCTCGCGTAAAAAATGTTTCTCTCCGCCCTCTGGCATCCAAGCCCATCTCGTGACTTCAAACAACAACAACGTCCTCGAAAATCAATATGCCATGCCCCTTCTCACACGCTTTCTCCTCCCCTTCAAATATGCCAAAGAGCGTTACGCAGGGCATCCTCTGCGCCTCTCCATTGCAGCCCTGAAGACCATCCTCCTGGCCCACGTCTTCTGGAAATATGGCTACGCAATAGCTCCCCTACAAGGCCCCTCTATGCTGCCCACTTTCGAAGTCACCGGCGATTCCGTCATTATATCAAGATACTATCGACGAGGGAGGGAGGTCAAGGTTGGGGATGTGGTGTCGTTTGACTCGGTGGTCGAGCCGGGGGAGAGCGTCATCAAGAGAGTTCTTGGACTGCAGGGGGATTATGTTATGAGGGATACTCCGGGGACTACGGAATCAATGATCCAGGTAAGAGATGATTGAAATTCTGGTAAACTTTAGAACTGGGTTAATATGGGACTAGGTACCGGAGGGCCATTGTTGGGTCATTGGTGATAATCTACCGTGGTCCAGAGACTCGAGACATTTTGGGCCTATGCCACTGGGGTTAATTAAAGGCAAGGTTATTGCGAAAGTCTTGCCTTGGAGTGAGAGAAGGTGGATAGAAAATGGGCTGCAACCTGTAGAAAATTCGTAGGGGCTGAATGGGAGCATTTCAAGGAGAAAGGCGTTGGAGGGCAGCTTGTCGGCTCGTGATTTACATTGTCAGATCGCTTTCATCCGAAGTTTGAAGAATGTAACTCCCGTGTGAAAGGTGTGGATATCATAAGCTTCCTATCTAATTACATGGGATAAAACGGAAAGTCCAGTATGAAAACAAGTTCGAGTTGAACGTCTGAATGAAATGGGTGAGAGCGTGGCAATTCGAATTTGCCGCCGACTCCTCGTCGTTCAAGGGAAAGCTTCGCTCAGTCCTCGGCTCCACCAATGCTCGCTCCCAAAAAGATATTCCCTGATTAAATGCGCCTAACACCTCGCCTTCCGATCCGAAGATGCAATACAAAACAAAGATCTATAACGCTCACTTGATTTAACCCTCAATATGAGATGGCTTGTTCTGCCCCAGAAGTTGCAAAGAACGCTGGGCAAGCTGCACGACTTCTCCCTCGCCATCCTCTTCACCCTCATCGTCAGACTCGATTTGCGTATCCGCGATCGTCTTGATCATCTGCACTATCTCCTCCGACTTTCCAATTAAGCTGATAAGCTTCTTATCTTCGGACTCTAAAAGCTGAAGCAGCGTCCAGATCGCAATGTGCTGGAAGGTAGCATCTCCACTGGCAAGGAACCGTTTCAGATACCCATGAATGCCTCCATTAGGCTCTGTCCAGTCTTGAATGAAGATTGAATAATCGCCAACTATCAATCTATGTTAGTGCATATGACTAGGGCAAGGAAACACCTGGATCATACCTTTTGAAGAGAGATTCCCAAGGGCTGCTGCACTATTGCCTTGGACTTCGATGCTCTGAGAGTCCGTAAGAGGGATTAGAACGTCGAAAACTCCCAAATTCAGGAGGTGAGTCTTGAGCTCATCGCTGAGAGCTAATACGGCAATTGCGGCAGTCATTTCTGATTGTACGCTCAAGGGAACATCGAGAACTAATTGCTTGCATTTCTGAACAGCTCCAGCTTCCAAAACGAGAGCTTTGTTGCGATCAGAGCTTGCTGCAAGGTTTCGAAGCGTAGATATCGCGTGGCATTGGATCTCCTCATTGTCTGTAGATCCTAACAGATCCACCAGTGGCTTTAAGAATCCTGCATCGATAATAGGTGATTCGTTAAGAGGATGGATGGAGATGTTCCGAATACAAGCTACTGCAGAAAGAATCAAAGGCAGGTATGAGGATTGCAAAAGTCGAAGAAGAGGAGGTAGACCTCGCGCCCGAACGATTTCGAGTTGGTATTTCTCGTCGGAAGCAAGGTTTCGTAAAGCCAGAGCAGCCTGGCATTGAACTTTCGGCGAAGACGAGTCCATTAAATTGACCAAAGACTGAATCAGTCTATTCTCATTCTGTGCCAACTTCTTTCGGTTGTTTGCATCGACAGCAATATTGCTCAAAGCAGTAGTGCAGTAATATTGAACGTCAACGTCGGAGGAAGAAAGTAGTTGGACGAGTACTGGTATGGCACCCGCATTTACGAGTTGCTGCCGATTTTCATCTGTTCTTGTCAGTTACCGGTGTGTCGTAGGATATTAGATCCATACCTGAATGGGTCATGTTCAGGAGAGCTCCCGTTGCGTTCCTCTGAACTCTCATGTCTTTCGATTTTGCCAAACGAGTAAGAGGCCCCAACGCCCCAGACCTTGCTATCTTTGCTTTATTGTCCTCGTGGGTTGCAAGATTTGTAATGCAGCCTACCGCGTTGCACTGTACTTCAACGTTTGGGGACATCATCTGTCGAATGAGAGGGGTAAGCCCGCCGAGAAGCACAATAGCGACCTTGTTTTCAGCTATAAAACATTAGGAAATGCTCCCAGAACCCTTGTAGGGGACAGCAATGCTTACTGTTGACGGCAAGGTTTCCAAGGGCTGCACTGGCTGCTCGCTGAACCTCTATATCTGGGCTTTGTAACAGGAACAGTATCGGCTCGAGTGTATCGCGATCAACTTCGCGGACATCTGAAAGAATAATCAGCATGCTGCATATCGGAACCATGTTATCCCAAGTCCACAAGCTCGCCCTTGGATGTATGCTCGAGGCCGTCGAGGGAGTCCCAAATCCAGCTTCAGATTCCCATCCAGAGCACTGTATCTTGCCTCCCTTCCACTTGATCATGCCATGTACGTACCTCGCTCTGTTATCTCGGCGAAAGTCAGGCTTGCGCTGCGTTGAAGGTCGACATTATCTGAGAAGACTAAAGTGCTCAAAGCTCGTAAAGGTTCGCCAGAAAAGAAGTCGGTTTCTCCACGCTGTACAAATTTAGCTGCTGCGTATACATTCTGCCTGGTAGAGCGGCTCATACGTTTTCTAGGTATTGAAGGAGGTCTGCAACAGCTTCTCTCTCGCTCTCAGCGAGGACTGGCTCGTATAGGCCATCGCGAGATTTGCCTGTGGTTCATCAGAATATGCCCTGCCTCCTGTCCAAGCACCTGGTATCCATACCTCCACAGCACGAAGATCCACAGGCACCCATCTCCAGAGGTCAGTCCCGCAGGACTGGTGGTGAATCGTATTCGAGGTCAATTGTTTTGTTGGAATGCGAGCGGAACGTTGAACAAAGTAAACCCGGCAAGATGGGTCAAGTCTGAAATGGTGGCACAAGGCAAGGCGTGTGGTCCATGCACTGCAAAGATACGAAAAACAACACGATGTTTGAAGAAGGGGAGAAGGGAAGAAGGCGCCTCGGTGGTAGGAAGGAGGTGTGATTCTGATAGCTCGGAGTACCTGGAGGAAGCTGCGTCCGCCGCCAGCAAGCCAAGCTCCTCGCCTAAAACCCTTGTTCAGCAAAAAACAACACCCGCGTCACATGGCGGTCTCCATTGTATTTCTGATAAAATCAGCCGACGAGATGTCTCTGATTTCGGGGTCAAGAGACAAACTTTATGCTTTAGTCCACACAATCTGTGGAACGACTCCAAGTTTGGGACATTGAAAATTGCGTTTGCGCTCTCAAGTCCAAGAACCGTTTTTGTGGGCGGGTCTGGCCGGGGGGAGCAAGACACCTAATATCCAAAGGCCGTTTACCTTGGTATCACTCAAATTAACTTGCGGTTCGTTTGCTCTGTCTTACACGGGGTGACAAGCTTTCCGGGGCCCAGATACAATCGCGGCGACTCTCCAGAACAGTACGGAGGCAGCATTTTGATTTCAACGCCGATCATGTGACACGAGGTACATCAGGACTCAATCTGCGAGGACACCTCCAGGCTCCAATGTACAATGCTTCCCTGTACATTACCATTATCACCCTCATAGCAGCAGTACAGAAGAAGAGATAACAAGCGTTTTTGCTAAGGAAACATCGAATTTGTTGACCTTCTTCTCGGAAGATCGACAAACCCAACCCCTTTTTGGAGCCTCGATGCCCAATGTAAAGTGAAGAAAAGTACCTGCAGACGCTGTCAGACCTCCTATTTCAGCAGCCTCAACTCACTCAGATTGTCACAGGCCTTGTGCCGGTTCTCCAGCAAGCCTGAAAAATCAAGAACTCCTAGAAATATGACGTGTGAAGGCAAGGGCGAGATTTGAATGTCCCAACATCATCACCGTGGGAACCATGTGTGTATGTGTATCTTTTGCCAGCCTTGAGAAGACAGGATCGGAAAAGGCTGTCGGATCGGAAAATCGTTTCGGCGCGTTATCTCTACGGCGGCCCATAGGACTCTTGCTGGAGCTGCTGGAGCAGGTGCCGGCTCCGCTTCCTAGCCCACGTCGATCGCTCCATCAACCTCCAAAAAAAGATCTCCCATCTTCGAGCTTGCCCTCTCTTCGCTGTCGACTTGCCATCTTGACCTCGCCCTGGTGTCCACGGCCTCCAGGCCAAAGCCTCCCTCAAACAGCTCGATCTCCATTCATGTGAACCAGCCATCCTGGCCCATGTCCGATACGGCTGAAGGCACTCGGGCGGCCGCGGCGCCCAATGCCGTGGATCGCTCTCCATCGCCAACAAACATCGCTAGGCATGGTCACGAGCCGTCTCGCATTGCCCAACCTTCCACTTTCCTTCTTCCCCGAGGCCAAAATCGCGCGATGCAGGATAAGCCGTTGAGCTCGGTGGACAGGGACCAGCTGAGCGGGTTGGTGAGTCGACCCTGACCCTCGAAATTCGATGCATCGCAGCTGTGCTGAGCCTCAAACTCTCCGTCGATGCCATGGCTCACAAGACCCCGCAAGGCTGACAAAGCTTGAACTTCACAGAAAGCAATCCGGGATTTCCTCAAGAAACGAACCAGTTACGATGTCCTTCCTCTCTCCTTCCGACTCATCATTCTCAATACCGACCTTCTCGTCAAGAAGAGCTTGACCATCCTCCTCCAAAACGGTGAGATACCCCAGGACCTTTAGTTGTCTTTTTGCTAAAGCATCCATCTCTAGGCATCGTTTCTGCTCCTCTCTGGGATTCGCATACCTCGACTTTCGCTGGTCTCCTCACAACCTCCGATTATATCAATGTTGTCCAATACTATTGGCAAAACCCGGATGCCCTCAATCAGATAGACCAGTTCCGACTGAGTAGCTTAAGAGGCAGGACTGTTACCATACATGACTGGAGGTTGTGCTGATCATGGTCTAGAAATCGAGAAAGCAATTGGTGTTCTGCCGCTTGAGACACTCTCCGTGCACCCCATGCGCTCTCTCTACGAAGCATGCCGTCAAATGCTAAAGACTCGAGCCCGACGAATTCCTCTAGTGGATGTCGACGATGAGACTGGTCGAGAAATGGTTGTCAGTGTGATCACGCAATACCGGCTCCTAAAATTCATTGCGGTCAATGTCACCGAAACGGAGATGTTGAAGAAAACTGTCTCGGAGATTAGTCTCGGCACATACGGGGACTTGCAGACGGCAAACATGGATACCTCAGTGATCGACGTCATCCATATTATGGTCAAATACAGCATCTCGAGTGTACCAATTGTCGACGAGGATAGGCGGGTCCTAAATGTATTTGAAGCCGTCGATGTCATTTCGGTCATCAAAGGCGGTGCTTACGACGAACTTACGACAAGTGTTGGAGAAGCGTTGTCGAAGAGAGCAGAGGATTTCGCAGGAATCTACACGTGCAGCGAGGAAGATAGACTAGATTCGATTTTTGATACGATTCGGAAATCTAGAGTCCATCGGCTCGTTGTAATTGATGACGAGAATCGTCTTAGGGGGATGATTTCACTTTCGGATATCCTGAAGTATGTCCTTCTGTATGGAGAACTAGACGAATGAGCACAAATGGGATGGAAATGGGACGAGATATCCAAGGAGGCGTTGCATAGCGATTTGGCGTACGGAATGAGAGTCGAGCATATCATGCTGCGAGGTTTATAGATCTCTTTCAGTCGTCGTCGATAATACCATTTGATTTTCAAGGCAAGCAATTTCTTTTGGGGCGATTGGGAGAACATTGTTGCAAGTCAGATGAATAAACTTTTGACATTGGGTGCCGACACAGAGTGTAAAAGTCAATATCCTCAATGTTTGATGACAGTTGGAACATTCAAAAAGGAAGAAGCCTACTGCCGGGATATCGTTGGGACTAACCATTACCGAACTGATCTTCGAGTATCAATGGAGTAGTCGTCATTTCAAGACGTAAGTCAGAAATGGAAAGTGCTTATGAGTTGTTGCTGTTTCCTTCTATCGCAAGTGCGTTGGAGAACCTCCTCTTCTTTGGCGCATCGATGTACGAACCCCACCGAGATTCTCCAATTTTACAGTATCAATGGATCTTGAATGTCAACATGCAGTCCGCCAATAATGATCTTAGTCATCGTTCATACTCAACGAAATTATCAATGGCAACACAATCCGATCTTCGCGCTCCTGTCTACGATGATATGACGATCGCTGAAGGCCTTCTCAACAACTCAAAAGTACCGCATCGGACCAGTTCATTCACGGGGACCCATCGTCTATCACATTCGACAAGCCAGTTTAGAAGCTCGGTAGCACTCACAGAGGCTTCTGCGGGTGGGATATCTCGACGCGCAGGTCGGACCAGCAACACATGGACATCATCGGATGGGGATGTACTATCTGACCAGGATGAAGTTGACGACCGGACTGTGTTCCTCCAAGAATTCAATCGGCTGGCGAGAAAGGTATGTTTGAGCCCCTGGCATGGAGTGGATGTAGCTAATACCATGATACAGCATGGAGTACGGCCGATGGTGCAAGACGACGATGACCCAACCAATGTAAGTTGAAAGCCCTAACGAAATAAGACAGAGTTGACAGAACGCGTAGGATGATTCCAACAATCAGGGACAGCGGGACAGTTGGTTCTCAAGAAAGATCCTAAGACGAACTTCGTCCACGCAAAGTATCAAGCCCGAACGACAACTGAAGCATAGACGTAGCATCAGCGATTTATCACTGCGGATGAAGTTGGAGAAAGATAAGCTAAAGGACAAAGATTTGCAGGAACTGGTTCGTCTTTGCGGGTCGAGCCTCCTCTATTTGCCCACGGAATATGCAGCTGGAAGTCTGGCTGTGCCAACTTGCTTCCGCGCTACAGCACAATATCTTGTCCAGT
>Ga0307515_10015502_pt1 | contig 14037 bp, 11 predicted proteins | sample 17_EM_MG_FD_194513 | JGI IMG/M metagenome (GOLD analysis project Ga0307515, IMG submission 194513) | Populus trichocarpa ectomycorrhiza microbial communities from riparian zone in the Pacific Northwest, United States - 17_EM | ecosystem: Host-associated > Plants > Roots > Unclassified | place... | reverse complement strand
CGATGCCGTCATTGGCAAGGCGCTCCACGTCGACCTGACGCAACGCTATGGCGACGTCATCGAGTTCGCGCACGAGCTGGAAAATGGAGCGATGTGGGCCAAGCCAGCGGTAGCGGCCCGGCGCTCGCTCTATGATCGCAATCCGCTGCTGTTCTGGAAGATATTGTCGGCGAGCCTGATCATCCTTGTCGGAGTGCTTCTGGCACGCCATTAGGCGAATATTCAGCGCGCAACTTTCAGGTCGCGGACGCAACCAGTTCCGGCTCGATATGCGGCACGGCGTCGACCAGTTCGCGGGTGTAGGCGGTCTTGGGATTGTCGAACATGGCCCGGCTTTCGCCCTGCTCGACGATATGGCCGTTTTGCAGAACGATGGTGCGATCGCACATCATACGGACGACGTTGAGGTCGTGGCTGACAAAGAGGAATGCGAGGTCATCCTCGCGCCGCAGCCGGTCGAGCAGTTGCAGCACCACCGCCTGCACCGAAACGTCGAGCGCCGCGGTCGGTTCATCCAGCACCAGCAGGCGCGGCCGGCAGGCGATGGCGCGCGCGATACCGACGCGGGCCTTCTGGCCGCCCGAAAGCTGGTGCGGAAAGCGCGTCAGCAATTCGATCCCCAATCCGACGCGCTGCGCACACTCCTCCACCCGCTTCCGCAGCGCGTCGCCCGGACGCATGCCGGCAAGCCGAAGCAGTGGATGGGCAATGCAGTCAAAGGCCGTATAGCGCGGATTGAGGCTGTCGGTCGGATCCTGAAAAACGATCTGGATGTCCTTGCGAAACGGTGAGCGGTGAAAGTCACGTGCCGGGATATGCCCGATCGACTGTCCCTCGAACGCGATCTCGCCCTCGCTCGGATCGATCAGCCGGCAGATGATGCGCGATGTCGTGCTCTTGCCGGAACCGGATTCACCGACCAGGCCGACGCTCTCACCGGCATTGATCATCATTGAAAAATCCGCGACCGCGGCAGCACCCTGATCGAAACGCTTGACGAGCTTCTGCACCTCCAGCAGCGGCGGCGTGCCCGGCGCAGACGGCGGGCGAAGCGAGGTCTGGACCGCAACTTCCCGGCCCCGCTCCTCCTCCGGCACCAGATCCGCGATCCGGGACGTCGCGGTCGGCGAAGCTGCCACCAACCGCTTGGTGTAGGCGTGCTGGGGGCTACGGAAGAGTTTCTTCGGCTCGGCTTCCTCAACCAGGCGGCCCTGCTCCATGACAACGACACGGCGGCAATAGCGGGCGGCGAGACCGAGGTCATGGGTGATCAGGATGGTTGCCATACCGCGTTCGGCGGCAATCCCGGTGAGGAGATCCATCACGATTTTTTGCGTCGTGACATCGAGGCCGGTGGTCGGCTCGTCTGCGATCAGCAACGCGGGATTGCAGGAAATCGCCATCGCGATCATCACGCGCTGGCACATGCCGCCGGAAAGTTCGTGCGGATAAGCGCTCATGCGCTTTTCGGGATCGCGGATTTGCACGGCGCGCAACAGCTCCAGCGCCTGCGCGCGCGCCTGATCCCGCGGCATTCGCTTGTGCGCCGTGATGGCATCGGCGATCTGGTCGCCGACGGCACGGATCGGATTGAGCGCACCACGCGGGTTCTGGAAGATCATCGCCATCGCCGCACCATGCAGATGGCGGAAATCGCTGCCTGCTATCCGCGTGATATCCTGCCCGCGAAACCTGATATTTCCTGCCGTGATCCGCCCGGCCACATCGAGCAGCCGCGTGATCGCAAAGCCCGTGACTGACTTGCCCGAGCCGCTCTCACCTACAAGACCGAGCATCTCGCCTGCGCCAAGCGAGAGCGTCACACCGCGCACCGCCTCGACCAGCCCGCGCCGCGTCGAGAAGGTGACGTGCAGATCGTTCAGTTCCAGCAGCGATGAAGTCATGTGCGCATGCGGGGATCGAGAATATCGCGCACCCCGTCGCCGAGCAGGTTGAAACACAGCACCGTCAGCATCAACGCCAGACCGGGAAAGGCAACCAGCCACCACTTGCCGGTCGAAATGAAGCGCGCCCCCTCGGCAACCATGATGCCCCATTCCGGGGTCGGCGGTTTGACGCCGAGCCCGATAAAGGAAAGTCCGGCGGCGTTGAGGATGGCCCAACCGAGATTGAGCGAGATCTGCACCGCCATCGCCGGCAACACGTTAGGCAGCAGGAATCGCAATATCACCGAGATGTGGCTGTCGCCGCAGGCGCGCGCGGCCTCGACCCAGCCGACATTGCGGCGGACGTTCACCTCCGCCCGCGCAAAGCGAATGTAGAACGGCAGATTGATAATGGCGGTCGCGATGATGATGTTTTCGACCCGGTTGCCGAGGGCGGCGACCATCGCCATCGCCAGCACGAACAGCGGAAACGCCATCACGACATCGACGAAGCGGCCGACACCGCGATCGAGCCGGCCGCCAGTATAGCCGCAGATCGCGCCGATCACGGCGCCGATGGCAAAGGAGATTCCGACCGCGGAGACAGCGATGGCAAGATCGAGCCGTGCCGCGACGATGAGGCGGCTGAACACGTCGCGGCCGAGCTGATCGGTGCCGGCGATATGAGCCGCACTCGGCGGCTGCAGCGCTTCCGACACGTTCGAAACGATCGGATCGTACGGCACGATCCACGGCCCGAAGATGGCGATCAGGACCAGCAGGAAGACGCCGGTCGCGGCAACGCCGGTAAGTGGATTGCCGCGCAAAATCCAGCCGGCATGGCGAAGCGTGGCGCTGGTCATCCGATGGTCACCCTGGGATCGGCGATGCCGTACAAGATATCCACCAGCAGATTGACGATCACGAACACGGTCGCCATCAGCAGCACAAAACCTTGCACCGGCGCATAGTCGGAAGAGAGCAGCGCATCGAGCGCGTAGGACGCGACGCCCGGCCAGGAGAACACCTTCTCCACCAGTACGTTGGCGCCGAGCATGGTCGAGAACACGATGCCGGCGATGGTGATGACCGGCAGGATCGCATTGCGCAGCGCATAGGTGACGACGACCTTCCACCAGGGCAGGCCGACGGAACGCGCGGTGCGCACGAAATCGCTGCCGAGCGAGACCAGCATCGACGCCCGCGTGATGCGCGCCAGCGGCGCCACCACGAACAGCGCCATGCTCAGCGCCGGCAGGATCAACTGCCGGAAAGCGGCCCACCAGCCATCGAAATCGCCGGCGAACAGGAAGTCGATCAGCAGGAAGCCGGTCCGCCGCGGCGGCAGCGACGCGAAGATATCGACCCGGCCGGTCGGATCAGGCGCAAGCCCGAGCAAATAATAGAACACATAGATCAGGAGTAAACCCGAAACGAAGGTCGGCACACAGACGCCGAGCGCGCAGAAAAATCGCACGCCGTGATCGATGAGCGAGCCCGGTCTCAACGCCGCAAACACACCGAGCGGCACCGCCGACACCAACGCGATCAAGAGCGCCGTCAGCGTAAGCTCCAGCGAGGCCGGCAGCCGCTCGCGAAGGTCCTTCGTGACCAACTGGCCGGTCATCATCGACCGGCCGAGATTTCCGCTGCCGACGTCATAGAGATAGAACATCAGCTGTTCCGACACGGGCTTGTCGAGGCCCATCTGCTTGCGGATGGCCTCGATCTCCTCCTTGCCGGAATTCGGACCGGAGGCAAAGAACACTGCCGGATCTCCCGGCAGCACCCGCATCAGCAGGAAGGTGAAGACGAGTACCCCAAAGAGCGCCGGAAGCGAGGACAGGAACCGCCTGCCCGCCCGCACCAGTGTTGCTCCAAAGGCCGCCATGATACCGACCGGTTACTTGCGGTTGAGATCGCGGTAATCGACCTGCCGGTGGAATTGATAGGTATAGCCATCGACCGAGGCCGCCATGACCGCGTCCTGCGCAGGTTGCCAGAGCGGAACCTGCGGCATCTCGGCGAAATGAATGGCGTTGAGCTTCCTGCCGTCTTCCTCATACTTGGCCGCATCGGGTTCGAAGCGGGCTTTTTGCGCAATCTCCACCAGTTCGGCATGGTTGATCGACGAGTAGTTCCAGCGCTGATTGCCGGTATAGAAGTTGCGGTAGAAATAGTCGGGCGACGGCAACCAGGCGACGATACCCTCGGTGAAGAACGGCAATTTCTTCTCATTGATCTGCGTCGACATCTGCGCATCCGGCAGCTTCTGGATGTCAACCTTGATCCCGATCTTGGCCAGCGATTCCTTGATCAAGGCGGACATCGGCTCGGCAGTGGAAGCCTGGCCGACATTGAAGCTGAACGTGGTCGAGAAGCCATCCGGCATGCCTGCCGCCTTCATGTATTCCTTGGCCTTCTCGAGATCGAGCTTCACCGGCTGCGGTATCGGATAATCGCCGCTGGACGGCTTGCCGTCGGCCCATGTGGCGCCAAACAGTGGCGACCCGCGGCCGAACAGCGCCGCCTTGAACATGTCGTCGTAAGGCAGCGCGTAAGCGACGGCGCGGCGCACGTTCACATTGTCGAACGGCGGCATCTGGTTGTTCATCGAGATGAAGGTGACGGAATTATATTGTGGCGTCGAGATCACCTTCAGTTTGCCCTTGGCCTCGAGCGACTGGATGTCGCTCGCCTGCAGGTCGACGACGAGATCGGCATCGCCGCGCTCGACCAGATTTGCGCGGGTCGCCGGCTCCGGCACCGACTGCACGATGATGCGCTTGAAGGACGCCGTCTTGTCGGCCGTGCCGCGATTCCAGGCCTCGTTGCGCGACATGATCACCTGTTCACCCGGCTTGAAGGTCTCGATCTTGTAGGCGCCGCTGCCAGCCGTGTTCTCCTTCAGCCACGCCAGCGCCCAGGGATCGTCCGCCGTCGCATGCGACTTGGCGACCTTGGAGTTGAAGATAACCGGATAGATGGTGGCGAGATTCGGCAGCGCGAGCTTGTCCGGCTTCGGCAGCGTCACCTCGATGGTCAGGGGGTCGATCACCTTGAACTGGTCGGCGGACGTCATCGAACCCGTGAGCAGCTGCGCCTTGCCGAGAATCGGCGCCGTGACGACCCGGTCGAGCGACCATTTGACGTCTTCGGCGGTAACCGGCGTGCCATCCTGGAATTTGGCGTCCTTGCGCAAACGAAACGTCATCTTCAGCCCGTCCGGGCTGACCTCGTAGGTTTCCGCCAGTTCTCCGGTGATCTTGCCAAGATCAAACACCCATTTGCCGTTGAGCTGCTTGCGGCCAAAGGACACCAGCCGGTCATAGGTGCTGAGACTGACCGCAAAGGCTTCGCGGGTCGAACCCGGAATATTCGGATCGAGCGTATTGACGGATGCGCCGGTAACGTAGCGCAGCGTTTCCGCGCGCGTTTGCGCCTGCACCGATCCGGCGGCCAATGAAACCGCGACAAAGGCAACCACCGAAATCAGCCTGGATCCAGTAACGCTCATCGACCTAATTCCCTATTTTGTCAGGTTTATTTTCTGAATGAGAACATCAACTTAAAGCAAGGGATATGCCAATCGGCCTCGCTGTAATGCCAAGCATAGTAGGTATGAGCCAAGCATTCCAACTGCGCAGGCTACACCGTTCACCGCTCCTCGCCCATGGGTGGCACCTGCCGCTCGACCACCGCCTGAGGCACGTCATACGCCCTGAACGAAGCCCAGTGACGTTCGATGTCCGCTCGAAACAGGCCGCGCGTCAACCCGTGCACGAGCTTCGGCACCGCCGTGGTCATCGCATTGATCGACGAGCCCGAAGGACCGAAGCTCATCGTCGAGGCGATCGCGAAGACATGGATGTCCGCAATCCAGGGTGTTTCACCGGCGACGCGCTCCACCAGCGCGTAGTCGTCGGCGAGATAGGGAAAGCGGCCAAGCCGCGGGCTGCGCTCGTCCGGCGGCGGCTGGTAGCGATCGGCCCAGGTCGCGATGTTGGCGGCGCAGTTTCGCAACTCGGGCCGGCCCGCGAAATTCATGTCGATCCCGGTGCCGCAAATCACGAAATCGGCTGCGAACACGCCCCTCGGCGTCTGCAATTCGACACCTTGAGCCGTCTCCATGGCAGCCTCGATCGGCGCGTTCTCATGGAGATGAAAATTGGCGTGGCGGGCGCAGCGGTCGTAGGTCGCTTGCGGAAAGCCTTCGCGCATCTCGAGAATGGCGCGCATGAAGCGCCAGCGCCAGGCGTCGTCTAGATCGCAGAAATGGCGCAAGAAGCCGCGGAAGGTGAGCCATCGATAAGGCTGGATCACCTGGATTTCCGCCCTGCGGCAGAACAGATGCACCTCCGCCGCCCCTGCTTCGAGTGCGGCCGCAGCATTATCGAAAGCAGAGGCGCCGGCGCCGATCACCGCAACCCGTTTGCCGCGCAAGTCGGCAAAATCGACTGGCTGCGCTGTGTGCGCACAAAGCGATGACGGCAAATGGCGCAATGGCTCTGGAATGATCCAGTCGCCCATCCCTTCCTGACCCGTCGCCAGCACGATCTTGCGTGCAAACAATGTATCGACACCGGCGGACGTCTGTACCTTGGCAGCGAGCAATCCGCCCGCCGCAGGCGAAATCTCGACGACCTCGCATCCGTTGCGCACCGGAATATCCACGACGCGCCGGAACCAGAGCAGATACTCCGCCCACAGCGCGCGTGGAATGAGGTCGAGTGTTCGCCAATCCTCCTCGCCAAAACGCGCCTCATGCCAGGATTGATAGGTCAGGCTCGGAATATCAAGATCGGGTCCGGTGAAATGCTTTGGACTGCGCAGCGTATGCATGCGGGCATAGGTGAGCCACGGTCCTTCCTGCCCTTCCTCGGATTTGTCGAGCACGAGGATGTTGCTCACTTGCGAGCGCATCAGCCCGAAGGCCGTGCCGAGACCCGATTGCCCGGCGCCGACCACGAGCACGTCCAGCGCAGGGCTGCCGTCCGGTCCAGGCTTGGGCGTCAACCAAGGCGCATCCGGATGCGCGGTTTTGGCGAGATCGGCGCGAACCTGGGCTTCGATTACGGTGAGAGCGTTGTTCATGCCGCGAGCCAGCCGCCATCGACCACCATCACGGTGCCCGTCGTGAACGAAGAGGCATAACTGGCGAGATGGAGTGCGGCCTGCGCCACCTCCTCCGCTTCACCAAATCGCTTCATGGCATGACGGTTGCGAGACGCTTCACGCACCGGTTCGGGATCGGCGTGGCGAGCAAAACTGCGGCGCAACATCGGCGTGTCGATGGCGCCCGGCGCGATCGCATTGACGCGGATTCCATCGGTTGCAAAGTCTACCGCCATGGTGCGGGTCAGGCTGATGATGGCGCCCTTGGCGGCGATGTAAGCGCTGTTGCCCTTGCCGCCGGCGATCGCGAGTTGCGAGGCCAGCGTAATGATCGAACCGCTACCTTGCCGCTGCATCTCCGGCACCGCCGCGCGGGCCCAAAGCCAGGTGCCGCCGACATTGGTACGAAACACAGCGTCCCAATCGGCAGGATCGGTGGTAAGGACCGTGCCGCCACAGGAAAATCCAGCCGCGGCCATCAGCACATCCAGCCGGCTGCGCCGTGCGATGATTTCGCCAACCACTGTCCGCGCGAAATCGGCCTCGCCGACATCGCCGACATGCATTGATCCTTCGCCCTTTGCGCCTTCGATCGCCGCCAGCGTCTCTTGCAAACCCGCGCCATCACGATCGACCAGCGCGACAAAGCCGCCCTCCTTCGCAAACAGTATCGCGCTGGCACGGCCGATGCCGGAGCCGGCACCCGTCACAATCGCAGTCCGCCCTGCCAGTCGCATGTCAGATTTCCCCTCGGTGCGTCGTCCACCACTTGTTCAGATCGGCAGCAGAATCGGCGCAGCCGAACCGCGCGCGCCAGCCGAACTCTTCCGACATGCGTGTGACCGAAAGCGGCGCGCGGTCGGCGGCACTATGCAAGTCGATTGTCGGCGTCTCTCCCGCCTCCGCCAAACGGCAAATGAAGCCGGGATGCAGCGCGGCCAGTTCCTGACCCCATTGCAGCGCAGGCCATTCCGCACCGGTTGAAATGTTATAGAGCTGATGCTTTGGCCGCTCCGCCTCGATCAGCACGCTCACCGCTTCCGCGACGTCCACGGCATAGACCCAATCTCTCATACCCGGACGCGCCAGAACGGCCTCGCGGCCCGCTCCCAGTGTCGACAGAATCTGCGCCTGCGGGCTTGGCGTGTCGCGCACGTCGTTGCTGCGCTCCCACGGCCCGAACACGGCGCTGAGCCGCACGCTGATGATATCGTATTGCCAGAGCCCGGCCAGGCGCGCGGCGATTTTCTCGGAAGCCACCTTGGTAATGGCATAAAGCGAAACCGGATCGCACGCGGTCTCCTCATCGAGCACCGCATTCCCGAATGCGCTCGTTCCATAGGCCGCGGCGGACGACAGGTTGATGACGCGCTTGATGCCGGCGCGCCGCGCAGCGATCAGGACCGGCGTTTGAGCCAATAGGTTAACCTGCAAAATGGTCTCGGGGTCGTTGGCCTCGCGCTCTGGACCAGCAGTGATCGCGGCTCCGAGGATGATCGCGTCATATCCAGTGCTGATCACCTGCGCGATGGCTTGCGGGTCCCTCATATCGCCCTGAATGGCGGTCAGCCCATCCGCCTGGGACATAAAATCATTCCCAGCAGCAGCCGGAAGGCCAGCGCGGTCGAACAACGTCACCCTATGGCCGCGCGCGAGCAGCGCCGCGGCGATATTGAGCCCAACGAACCCGGTGCCGCCGAAGACAAGGATTTTCATTTCTCTATCCTCATCGCGGCAGCCAGATCAAAGCAGCCGCGCCCCGAAATTCTGTTCTGGATCCATATCCGATACCAGTCGGCCGGTCGGCTTCGCCGCCTCGCCGCCCGAGCGCGCCAGAAAGCGGCCCGAACCGGCTTCGACCGAACGCTTGCCGTCGTTCACGATGACGCGTCCGCGCGAGAGCACGGTGACCGGCCAGCCCCGCAGCTTGCGGCCCGAGAACGGTGTGTAACCGGTAAGGTCGTGCATCATCTCGTCGCTCAGCGTGACCTCGCGCACGGGGTCCCAGATCGCGATATCGGCGTCAGCGCCGACCGCAATCGAGCCCTTGCGCGGATGCAGATTGTAGATCTTCGCCGGCGCCGTCGAGGTCAGTTCGACGAATTTCTCAAGTCCCAATCGCCCCTTGGAAACCATGGCGTCGAACAGCAGCGGCAACCGAACCTCGAGGCCCGGCAAACCATTCGCCACCTGCTTGAAGTTGGGATTGGGGCCGGCGCGCAGTTTGCCGGTTTCGTCGTATCGATATGGCGCGTGATCGGAGGAGACAGTCTGGAGATCGCCCAGCGCCAGCGCCTGCCACAGCGCTTCCTGATCAGCGGCGCGGCGCGGCGGCGGGCTGCACATCCATTTGGCGCCTTCCGCGCCTGGCTTATCCAGATCGTCGGCGGTGAGAAAAAGATATTGCGGACAGGTTTCCGCGAACACCTTCAGCCCCTGCCCGCGCGCATCGCGGATCACTTTGGCGCCTTCCGCCGTCGAGACATGGAAGATCATGATCGGCTGGTCGATCAGCGCCGCCATGCCGATCAGCCGCGTGAACGCCTCCGCTTCGGATATCCGGGCGTGGCTGATGGCGTGATATTTCGGATGCGTATAGCCGCGCGCCAGCAGCCGTTTCACCATCCAGGAAATGATCCCGTGGTTCTCGGCATGGGCGCACAGCATCGCGCCGCCATCGCGCGCCGCCAGCAGAATGTCGAGCAGCGGTTCATCGTCGATTTTCAGCCGGTCATAGGTCATGAAGATCTTGATCGAGCCATGGCCCTGCTTGATCAATGCCGGCAGATCCGTCTCCAGCGTCTCCCTGGTCGGATCGGCGATGATCATGTGAAAGGCGTAGTCGATCACGGCGCCCTTTTTGGCGAGCGCATGGTAGTCCTCCAGTACCTGCGGCAGTTGCATCCCGACGTGCTGCGCCGCGAACGAGATCACGCTGGTGGTGCCGCCGAAGGCAGCCGAGACCGTCGCGCTTTCGAACGTGTCGGCGTTCATGATGCCTGCGGCCGAAAGCTGCTCGATATGGCAGTGGCTGTCGACACCGCCGGGCAGCACTAGCTTGCCGCGCGCGTCGATTTCGCGCCGGGCGCCCGATAGCCCACGGCCGATCGCAACGATGGTCTCACCGGAAATGGCGACATCGGCCTCGAACACGTCGCTGACGGTCGCGACACGTCCGCCGCGGATGAGGAGATCGTAGGCGGGCTCGGTCATGGCAAACTCCTCAAGTATCAAGGCTTGAATTCTAGGTCTGGCGCTCGCCGGATAAAAGCACAGATCGTGCCGCTACGCGCCCTTGCGCTTTCGGGGCAGACAGTGGACCATGCATCGCTGGATGGCATGTTCGTTGCTTACTCTGCCATCTCGTTGCGCCTCGGTCCCACAATACGGGACGACGCCGCCCCACAGGAAAATACGATGTCCCGGCCCCGCATTCTCGTCATCAACCCCAATTCCAATCGCCTCGTGACGCAAGGGTTGGAGGATGCGCTGAAGCCGCTCGGCTTTGAGGGTGGACCGGAGATCGTCTGCGAGACGCTGGCCGAGGGGCCTTTCGGGATCGAAAGCCAGGCCGACGCCGATGGCGTGGCGATGCCGCTGCGCCGTCTCGTCGAAGGCGACAACCAGTCGGCCGCCTTCGTGATCGCCTGCTACAGCGATCCGGGCCTGCATGTCTGCCGCGAGGCTACGGACCGGCCGGTGTTCGGCATCGCCGAATGCGGCGTGCTGACGGCGCTGGCGCGCGCCGACTCCTTCGGCGTCATCGCGATCGCACAGCGCTCGATCCGCCGCCATGTCCGTTATCTCCGGCAGATGGGGTTGACGGATCGCCTGACCCGGGAGCGGCCGCTCAACATGAGCGTGGCGGAGACCGCATCGGGCGAAGGCACGCTCGCCAAGATGATCGAGGTCGGCCGTGCGCTGAAGGACGAAGACGGATCCGCCGCCATCGTGATGGGCTGTGCCGGCATGGCGCGTCATCGCAAACCGCTCGAACAGGCGCTCGGAATTCCCGTGATCGACCCGACGCAGGCGGCCGTGGCCATGGCGCTGGGCGCGGTGCAGTTCGCCGATCCCTGAGTTTCGTCGGACGTTCCGTTAAATTCCGGACATCTAGTTTTCCGGGGGCGGCACCGCGCCGGTGCGGCTGGTGATCAGGCCGTAATGCTCGGTGCGGCGGTGCTTGGCAAAATTGAAGATCGTATTCTTGCCGAAGATCGTGGCGTCGAGATCGCAGGGATGAACCAGCAGCTCGTCCTCTTCGGTCCTGGCCTCGACGGCGATCTCCCCATTCGGATCGACGATCAGGCTGCCGCCGATCAGCGGGTGGCCATCCTCGATGCCGGCCTTGGCGACACTCACCACCCAGGTCGAATTCTGGTAGGCGCCGGCTTGTGCCGACAGCCGATTGTGGAATAGCCGCTTCTCCGGCCCCTCCTCGCTCTTCTCGGCATTGACCGAGGGCGTGTTGTAGCCGATCAGCACCATCTCGACGCCTTGCAGCCCCATCACGCGATAGGTCTCCGGCCAGCGCCGGTCGTTGCAGACCGCCATGCCGAAGATGCCGCCGAGGGTGCGCCAGACGTTGAAGCCGAGATCGCCGGGCTCGAAGTAGCGCTTCTCCAGATGCTGAAAGGCGCGCTCCGTATCGAACTCCGAATGACCCGGTAGATGAATCTTGCGGTAGCTACCGACAATTTTCGCGGACTTGTCCGTGAGGATACAGGTGTTGAAGTGATGCCCGTCCGGCGTCAGTTCGGCATAACCAAAGCTCATCGCCATCTGATGCCGGGCGGCGCGCTCGAACAACGGCATGGTCGCCGCATTCGGCATCTCGCGTTCGAACCAGGTATCGACCTCGGCCTGGTCCGTCATGTACCAGCGCGGAAAGAAAGTGGTGAGCGCGAGTTCGGGATAGACGATCAAATCGGCATTTTTGGCCTTGGCTTCGTCCATCAGCGCGATCATGCGCTTGACGACGGCCTCGCGGCTTTCGGCTTTCTGAATCGGGCCCAGTTGGGCCGCGGCAACATTGATCACGCGCATGAATAGCTTTCTGGGTGCTTCCGATCAGGCTGCGCTGTGCAAAAAAGAAGCAATTCGCGAGCCCTTGGAGCGAGATTCCGGTTCAGGTGAAGCAGATGATTAGAGTTTTGCTTCGCTGTGATGTCAATTCCTGAACGAGGTCGAGCATGATCGGTTGGCGTTGAGTCGCTTCGCAGTGAGCGCGAAGCACTACCCAGACTCAAAATTTTGAAAACAACCCCATGCAAAGATACGACGGCCCCGGCTCACCGCAGGCGCGCCATCTGTCATCGATCACGGGCGGACGGAGCATCACCACCATAAGCTATTAATTTTGCTCGCTTATTTACCGCCCCGCAGCGGACCGCCGCTAATATGCCAGCGTCGACTTTGGCCGACCGACCCCACAATAGTGAAACCCGTTCCGCGTCACCTCTTCGGGCGAATAAATATTGCGGAGGTCCACAATGACCGGGCAAACCATGATGGCGGCCAGCTCCTTGAGGTCCAACGCGCGAAACTGCTCCCATTCCGTGACGATCACCACCGCATGGCTGCCCCGCGCGCAATCATAGGCATCGGCGCAAAAGGTGACGTTTTCGAATACCTTCCTCGCCTGCTCCATGCCTACGGGATCGAATACACGAACCTCCGCACCCATGTCCTGCAGCGCCGTTATCAGCGGGATCGAAGGCGCGTCGCGCATGTCATCGGTATTGGGCTTGAACGTCACGCCGAGAATGGCGATGGACTTCCCCCGCAGATTTCCACCAAACGCGTTTGCCACCTTGCGGGCCATCGCCCGCTTGCGCTGGTCATTCACCGCCATGACGGTCTCCACGATCCGCAAGGGCGACTCATTGTCCTGGCCGGTCTTGATCAGCGCCAATGCATCCTTTGGAAAGCACGAGCCGCCGAAGCCCGGGCCGGCATGCAGAAACTTCCGGCCGATGCGGTTGTCCAGCCCGATGCCCCGGGCCACCTCCTGCACATTGGCGCCGACCTTTTCCGCCAGATCCGCAATCTCGTTGATAAAGGCGATCTTGGTGGCAAGAAACGAATTGGCCGCATATTTCGTCAGCTCGGCAGTGCGGCGGTCCGTGAACAGGATCGGCGGCCCATTGAGCTGCAGCGGCCGGTAGATCTCGGCCATCACGCGCCTGGCGCGCGCATCGTCCGTTCCAATCACGATCCGGTCCGGATGCTTGAAGTCCCGGATCGCGGCGCCCTCACGCAGAAATTCGGGATTTGAGACCACGGCGACAGTCGCGGCCGGGTTCTCTTCACGAATAATTCGCTCGACTTCATCGCCGGTACCGACCGGAACCGTCGACTTGGTCACGATCACCGCGGCTTCCGGAATCGCCCGTGCGATTTCGCGGGCCGCCGCATGGACATAGGAAAGATCCGCATGTCCGTCGCCACGGCGCGAAGGTGTCCCCACGGCGATGAAAACAACATCGGCACGGCTGACGGCCGACTTCAGATCGCTCACGAACGAAAGGCGGCCCTGCGCCACATTCCCTGCAACCAGTTCAGCGAGCCCGGGTTCATGAATAGGCATTTCCCCGCGGTTCAGCGCTGCGACTTTCTCCTCGTCGTTGTCGACGCAAACGACGTGATGCCCGAAATCAGAAAAACACGCTCCCGACACCAGCCCGACATAGCCGGCGCCAATCATTACAATGCGCATCGATGATCCCATCTGAAAGATATTCCGCGGCTGCGGCGCAGCGGCGGTTCTGTGGCAACGCCACAATGGTTCGAGCTAGAGACCCGAGCTAGCTGCTCAGGATCGATTCGCCGTCCATATGTTGCGGAAAGAAGAAGAAGTTGTTGACGTAACTCTGTCCGCTCTTGCGGCCGCCGTCCGGTTGCAACGCATTGGCGTCCTGAAGCCTCTCCGGGCTGAACTGGTCGACCGCGATCACGTCGTCGTCCTTGAGAAAGAACCCGCGATAGGCCTTGTCCCGGAAGAATTCGAACACCGATCGGGTTGCGTCTGCCCGAT
>Ga0307515_10015501_pt1 | contig 14037 bp, 16 predicted proteins | sample 17_EM_MG_FD_194513 | JGI IMG/M metagenome (GOLD analysis project Ga0307515, IMG submission 194513) | Populus trichocarpa ectomycorrhiza microbial communities from riparian zone in the Pacific Northwest, United States - 17_EM | ecosystem: Host-associated > Plants > Roots > Unclassified | place... | reverse complement strand
CACTTAGATCAGTATCGAATATCTTACCACTATACTCTCCATCTATACTCACTCGCTCTCGTGTGCAACCGTATACCATCTCACACGTCTGCGGCTAGACGTAGGCGTACGCATCCTTACAAAGCCAAAGATTTCATTGCCAATGTCTCTCGTTTTTGCAGAAGAAAAGTGTTCGCAGGCGTTGATGGATTTTTTATCCTGTACAGATGTCGGCAGAATTAGCGGAGTGGTGGAGGAGGCAGAGAACTCAGATCACGAGGAGTCGAGTGATGGGGGTGTGTAAAAGTTGATGTTGTTTTTTGGCGGTTTCTTTTGTTGAATGGGGAAGAGGACTCACGACTTTGCTTTTGTTTCTTTTATGTTACAGAAGAAGTGGGGAGGAAATGTGTACGGAATATGCCATGGCCGCCAGCGGCCGAATGCAATATGATTACAAACAAACAAACAAGGCTAGTAAAAAAAACCGACGTGATTCGCCACGATGTCGTAGCTGCGTTGGTGCCTATGTAGGCACCAACGCCCACTTCAAGGCCTACTGTCATCAAAGTAATAATAGAGAGAAGTGCAACAAGGGTATTCCTCAAGCTAAATATATGACTGAAACATCTGGCCGCAGTGTAATGTGAAGCAAAATCTTGGCATACTGCGGGGATCTAAGATTTTTCTTATATATAAGAGAGTGGATCAAGAGTGCCATGCATTTCTACTGTTCATTGCCAACATTCGCGAACTAAAAGTGTTCAACGCACAGCGCGTCACTCGCCCACACGATCACATACCATTGTATAGGGTGGGTCTCTTTCTAGTCTTGCGCATTTCGATAGACCTGCTTTTAATAACATATGATCAAGGTCTGCGATCATCTACTTCTTCCTTTGGACGTTTTGCACTCGTTGTTATAAGGTGCTGAACAGTCCGGATCAACAACCAAGGAAAAGCATAACGCCACTAACGAGCATCATGTCTACTACCTCTTTTGCCAGCGTCTCTTCCGGGCCCACTCTCACCATTGTAGGCTGTGGTACCGTCATGATTCCTGCTCCGCCCAACCCCCCATTATTAACCTCCATTAGGGACGATGGGTATTGCCATTCTTTCTGGCATTCTTTCCTCTATGGAAAATACACTCTCTACACCTTCACCTTCTATGCATCCTGAATCGGCTCTTCCGCGTCTGCCGTCCCGCTTTATAGCATGCGTTCGGAGCTCTCAATCTGCAGCTCGAATCCAGTCATCCCTACCTGAACATCTCTCTTCTATCACCATATTGCAAGACGAGAACCTCAGAGGCGTGAAAGAGGCAGCTGTGGTTTTGCTAGCTTGCAAACCTTCTGCTTTATCGAAAGTCCTCAGCGCGAGGGGAATAAGGAGTGCGTTGAAGGGAAAGTTGTTGATCTCGATTCTTGCAGGTGTGACAGCTGAGAGGGTGCAAGAGGTGCTTTACGGCTCTATTGCGGGAGCAGAACCTCAAACGGACGAGCCTTGCCGCGTTGTCTGTGCAATCCCCAACATTGCTGCAATCGTTCGCTCATCCATGACGATTATCGCCGAGCCCTCTCCTCCGCTTTCGAAGGAGAACAGCGCGCTTGTAAGCTGGATTTTCACACGGATCGGGCACGTCAAGTTTGTCAATACCAACGTTATGAGCGCAGCCACAGTCCTTTGCGCAGCAGGTCCAGCTTTCGCAGCTCTTTTTCTTGAAGCTTTAGCGTCTGGTGTGGAGGTGATGGGAATAGAAGGAGAAGAAGCAATAGATATGGCAGCAAAGGCCATCAAGGGCATGGCGGAGCTTGTTATCAATGGCGAACATCCAGATATGCTGAGAAAAAAAGTCGCCACACCTGGAGGCGTTACCGCCGAGGGTTTACAAGTGCTTGTCGAAGGTAGAATGAGGGAAATGGTGATTGAAGCGGTCGAGAAGGCGACTAGTAAAACGGAGCGGGTAGATCAAAGATAGTGAGTGAGATGAAGCGGTTAGAGGCTTGAAAGTTCAATCAACCTACATGTGTTTATGGAGCACTATTCAAAATTATTAACATTCGACTTGAATAAAGCATTTGATTTACTAGTCTGGCACCAGGCTCTTTTGATAGGCTTTTATAACAAGCTCCTCTGATTCGTTCTGAATACATTCATTAACCTTCAAGTTCTTTTATCGAATGCTGTACACGGAATCACCCCATATATAGGGGCGTTGTCGTCATAGAAAGGGTATTAGCTTCGTGAGCCGAGCCAGCCCAGGCACTCCTAAAAGCTCCGGAAGCTAAGCGAGGCACTTCGAGAATATCCTGGAGATTATGAAGTACCTTCAGGATGCTATAAAAATCTAGTTTTTAAGTGGACATAGTTTCGGACTTCCTCGCTTACGCAGGTCTTCTTGATCACTCTATGCTCCTAAAACTCCTCTCATCCTGCAATCAGACTTATATATCTCGCACAGACTTATTCGTCTCGCATAGACTTATTTGTATCGATCAGACTAATTATGGCATCTAACTATCTATGTCTATCTATATATGTACTCTACACACGGTCGATCTGGACTAGCTGAGACACTAGCTGAGACGGTACTAAAGTACACCTAGACACGGCGCTCAGGTACATTTAGAGATGCACTTGGACGTGCAGTTGGAGACGGTGATCAAGCGCACTTGGAGACAGTCGATCTGGGCTGGCTAGAGATAGTGCTTAAAAGCTGGTTGGGGCAAGCCTCCTAAACGCCAATCGAACCCGGGTTTCCGAACGCCCCTATGTTATCGAGTGGATGGGGTATGTACGATGAGGCGTAACCGTCTGCAGCGTATGCTCGCGACCCAGAAATCTAGACATTGTCAAAGTCTCCAAACACCTGTGACATTAGAACTCTAACCCAACGCACAATCACGCCTCCTATTACCCATCTATAAACCTATTATACATCCCTCTCACCTCTCCCTGTCCATCTGCCGTACCAACACCATATTATACACCACCCCACTCCACCCCATCCCCTCAAAACGGCATCTTCCTCCCCCTCCCCGCCCATCCCACCGTCTTCCCCACAAGATACCCAGCATACGCCCCCGTCAAAATAGTAACCGGCCACCTCTGCCACTCGCGATCCCAATCTGTGCCGTGTTAGCCCTATCCCCTCCACATAGCGGAAACCCTACCAAGCGGAATCGGCACCGCGCCTGCCCAAGCGCCCACACACGCCCCAACGGCGCCCAGAAACGCCTCGTCGACCGTAGCCTGGCACGCCACAACCTCCCTCCACTTCACCCCATCAACACCAAGCTGGAATACCAGCGGAAAACACGCCAGTAGTGCCATGTGCGCGCCGGTCAGCGCCGTCTCCGAGAAATGCGTAGTCACTGGCGCGCCGAAGAGGACCAGGAGTAGGTACAGGATGGGTGCGCCGACGATGAGCGAGAATGCCAGGCTCAGAAGGAGAGGTGTGACTAAGGATGAGATCGTCGTTGCAGGTTTACGCCGCTTTTTGGGGGTGGAGGGAGGTGCGTGCACGAGGAGGAGGTAGCCGCTTTGTAGGAGGGCGAGGATGGGGAGAGTGTTGAGGAGGGTGCTGGAGGGGCTGCCGACAAGGGTAGGAAAGTGGAGGATTAGGCTTGAGGCTAGGCAGGCGGTGTGCAGGTGGGTCCCTACCGCGAGGAGGGGGTGGGGTTTCGATTGAGAGGTAGGCATTGTCGTGGAGAAGGGATGATGAAGAGGTGAGGTTAGAGTTGTGGCGCCGGATGTGCGGCAGGGATAGAAGACGCTAGCCTCTTTGGGGTGACATTGAAGTTTGAAGAAACACTTGGGGGTTTAAAACTGATAAATATTACTGATGTTCCGATGCTATGGTGTCTGTAAAACGACTTATTCAAACATTTCAAATACGTGAATTGGAGTTTGTAGTTTTATAGTCCGTCTCCCTGTAGACGCAGCGCGGTAACGCTAAGAAAATTAAGGCACCAGCGCGGCTTCCAACGGCCTCGACAACACCTCGACAACGCCTCGACATCACTCCACCCGTCGTCATCACCACCGTCCCCTACGGCGCCATGCTCCACCTCACAGCCGGACGTCTCCTCTCCCGAACCACATTTCGCGTCCTCACAACCACCAGCCCCCGCCCACTCCTGCGTTCCCTCCCACGTCCAAAACCCACTACCCCCCTCCTCCGCCATAATGCTCGCTCCTTCAGCCCCCCCTCACCTAAAAAGCCACCACCTCCTCCTCCCGCCACAGCAAACGAAACGCCGCTTTCTCCCTCCCAACCATCCCTCCGCGAACGCGTCTGGGCCGCCGGCCAACTCAGCGACCTCGGCGCGCCGCCGGAGATGTCTTCGGTACCTCCCCCCACCCCCTCCCTCCCCACAGGAGCCGCTAACAGCCCAGGCACAACGTCTGCTCCGCCCCACACTATTCACGCTCCTCGTCATCGGCGGCTCCCTATACTACGCCTACGCCTACACGACCCCGCGACCAAGCGAACGCTGGTTCCCGACCGTCCCCATCGCCTTCGCCACCGTCGCCGGAATCATCGGGATAAACCTTGCTGTCTTTGTCGCGTGGAAGATCCCGCTCCCAGTCACCTGGCGGGTGCTGAACAAATACTTCGTCAGCGTTCCGGCGCTCCCCTACAGCGCCAGCATGCTGGGCTCCGCATTCTCGCACCAGACGCTGACGCATCTGGGGGTGAACATGTTTGTGCTGTACTCGCTGGGGACGTCGCTGTGCGAGCAGATCGGGGCCGGCCCGTTTTTGGGGCTGTACACGAGTGGGGCTGTTGTCAGTTCCCTTGCGAGCTTGGCGTGGAATGTGGTGAGGCAGAAGTTTGGGGTTGTTAGTCTTGGTGCGAGTGGCGCGATAAGTACCGTTGTGGGTGTGTACGCGTATATCAATCCTGATGCGGAGTTGTATATCATTTTTCTGCCGTTTATGGTGTTTAAGGCGAAGGTGGTGGTGGGGTTTATGGCTTGTATGGAAGTGGTTGGGATTACGAGGGGGTGGGCGGTGCTGGATCATGTTGCGCATTTGAGTGGGTTGATGTGGGGCGTGGTGGGTGGGTGGGCGTTGATGAAGGAGTATAAGCGGAGGATGGAAAGGAGGAGGAAGGAGAAGGGGATAGGGTGGTGGTGAAAGTTGGTGGGTTAGATTACGTTTGTATTTCTACTCTACGGGTAATGCCTGATACCTAAATTTGTCTGTTCTGCTCTGAAGCCGGCAAATTTTGTATATACAAGCCATCCGTCGGCGGATGCAGGAGGACACAGATCTCGTGGTTTTCCACAGATGGCCATACTTGCAAATAGCCGGCTCGTTGCACCAAATACCCTCTAAATACCTAGAAACTCCACGGATGGCCTGCATCCTCTAACATACAAGTGACTACTCGACTGTTGACTAGATTTCAATCCTTCCTCAATACTCGGGAAACAGCAGAGATAGCAACTGCACCCTCTACTTAATTCTGCCGTCTTCTTTATCTCTCATATGGATAGCACCAGCCCCACAACCACAACCGCCTCTCGTTCACAACCCCTCGAGGTCCACTGATACGTGAGACTAGGCTCACCCCCGCAGAAGTGCTCCTGGACACTAGACAGAAGCGATTCGCAGAGAGACTAGCATACACATCCGAAGGGACGAAAATGAAGATGCTGCACGAAGCCCTATCAATAATACCCCTGTGGGAAGAGTAGTTAAGGAAGAGTGCAAACGTGGCAGAACGACAGAAACTGAGCTGGCTGAACGCTGGAGAAAAACCTGCCATAAAAATGAGAATAGAAGGGAAGGATGCTGCCGTACAGACTGCAAAAAGGTGGACAAAAGAGAACCATGCTCACATCAACACGTGGTAAACGTATAGGCCACGATCAGATGATGGAAGAGTGGGAGCCGCAGCTGTATGCTACGACAGCCAGGGGAACTGGGAGGTATTCCTCATCTACCTCCGTCAGGGGCGCATGTAGGTGTTTAATGTTAAGATGTTAAGTTGTGGGCGATATGGATCGCACTGAAATAAAAGACAAAGAAAGGGGAGCGACTGCAGGTACAGGGAGTACGAAAAACGATAATCTTCAGTGACTCCTAGGCAGCAGTTCGACGAGCAGCGCATCTGGAGATAGGCCCTGGCCAGCAATTGGCACGGTGAGTCAATAACGAAGCTCGAGCCCTCCTGCATAACCACAGCATTAAATTGGAGATTAGGTGGATTTCCGGGCACTCAGGCATTCCTAGGAACGAAGGAGCCAATTAGCAAGCAAACGCTCCCGCGAGGATTGTGGTAGCACCGAGTGGGAGCAAGCGTACATTTCTGCAGCGAACAGAGTTAGAAGGATCTCCGAACAGAAAGTAGCGGCAAAACACAAGCGGAGGAGGAGCGGTGCAGCTCCCGCCCAGCTAAGTTCAGCCGGTATCTGCCGGTCAATCTCTTTTCCCTTCTTTTCTTTAGCTTGGGCCCGTCATTCTAGTTTTCTTTTGTTTAGAGGGGAAGGGAGGGTAGCGGAAGGGGGTCTACCCCACCTAGCCGGTTATCCGGGGGGAGGGGAATTAGGCTATCATACTCTAAATAGAGCGTATACAGTATGATTAAAACAAACAAAACGAACAAAACTTTGGCCTCGCTTATGAGCTCGCTCGGTAGAACGTATTGCCGGAAAGCGAGGCAATATGCGCCCAGTTGTTAACAGGCCAGAATTGATTTTGGTTCTCTGGTCAAGCATAGTGAAAATTCCTAGCGAGTGGAACAAAAACAACAATCAATATATTCTTAACATATTCAGACTCTGTCATGTCCATTCAAGATAGTTAAGAATATCCCACAGTAAAGGAAATTGAAACGAGCGTAAATCCTCCGAAACATTTCAAAAGTACGGAAAGAAAGTAAAATTGCCAATAACAAACAAGAAAGCGGAGTACAAATAGGAGATTCGTATCATCGTATCGTCGTAACTTCGTTCGTAACATCGTAACATCGTAACATCGTAACATCGTAACATCGCAACATATAGCATCGTAAGTCGTAACATCGTAAGTCGTAACATCGTAAGTCGTAACATCGTAACATCGTTTCTCATCAAGTCGTATCGTCGTAACTTCGTATCGTCGTACACCCGCTGAGACCCGGTCCGGATCCGGACTCATAATGCCAATCTTCCCAAGTCTTTATGCATCGAATCGTCCAAGAAATCAAAGTCGCAAAACAGAACAAAAAAGGACAAAAACATAACCGATTTCAGCGTTGATCAGGCGCAGAAACCAGTCCGATATGGCTTTCCCAAAACAACCCTAAGAAAAGAATTTCCCAAACTGTAGAAACCTCCTATCTCAACTCCAAGCTCTCCTTCTATCCCAACTATAAGTTGAACCAGCGCCGAAGCCATCCGACAGGCTTAACGGTAGCAGTTGGTAGGTGAAAGCGTCGGAATACCTCACTGCTAGGTATTGAGTAGAACCCAGACATGTTTCTTAAAAGTCTGATACTCCAATTGGAAACCTCCTGCTCCCAATGCGTAGCCCGGAGATGGCCCATTTCGTAACTTTCGTATTCGTTCCCCTCAGCCCCTGCTTCTTCATCAACTAGTCTTGGTGGAGAGTGATTCTAGGAAGTGTCATATTAGCCACAGATCACAGATTGCCTACCAATGAAAAAAATATGTTGGTGTTAATGCATTAGTGGAGATCCGACATCCACTTTTATATCCCTGAGAGTATTCACAGGTGGGAAATTTATGCTATGCACTGTAGTTGGGCAAAAATTTGGGTGGAAAAGTGTGATTGACGACAAGCTCGCAGAAGAGATTTGTGAAAAGCGCGAGCTAACAGAAACAATACGTACTAAACGGTTCCACCTCATAACCCATCGCTTGATCTGCTTATGATGCTTGATGACCAGGCCCAGTATTGCTAAGAATAGCGTCCCGGCGGCAATCGCAACCTGGGCAATGTCTCCGGGAGGCCATTCGACGCTGTGAATGGTAGCGGTGGATGAATGCTGTACAATTCGTGGGAAAATCGTTGCGGCCCGTGATTGCTCTGATAGGCTGATGTTAGTTAGATTGAAGACTAGGACTGTTGGAGACCCACCAATCATCTGAGCTTGGAATGCAAAATAAACACCGTGTAGCTGAGGGCCAAGTGAAGGAGGAGGAGAGTATTCGGTCGGTGCCTCACGAGGAGGAATTTTTGGGATGTAGGTAGGATTGATGGAACTAGATTTTTCTCTTTGAGGTGGGCGTGGAGTTGTGGGTAGTCACGGAAGTGAGGAGGGGTGCGAGCGGTGACCTGGTTCTATTGTAATTGACGATGTTAGTTCCGTCCTCTAGGGGTAATTGACATGGCTTCAAAACTACAGTACGGCATACCTTTTCAAATTCAAGGTCGAAACAATGGCGTGTGAGAGGCGTCGAGGTGGGTTCGAAACGATGTACTATGATTCCTCAGAACTCCTTTAAAGGCCAGGTGCTCGTCAGCGAGAATATGTTTGCCAATACCGATTTGACCTCTGAGCTGGCAACCCCGCACTCCTTACTGACAATTGGACAATTTAATTCGTAGCCTTCTTAACTTCAGTGCTCAATAGGCAATTCCAAGCCTCCGACATGTGCGCAATGCAGTTGGAACACAAATGAGTTCTAGTCAGGTCTCACATCGATGCATCACCTCCAGTCCGAAAGAACCGATTTATACGTTGAGTAGTATTCCTCGCGTCCACCTCATCGGATCCAGCTATCTATTCCCTACTGACTCACAAAGGTGGGTTTGTTGAGTTTACCACAACGAATATCCTACCTACTTAAGTCAGAGAGGTGGATCGAGAGATACCAATAGCGGTATTCCTTAGTCTGCTAGCTACCACTCGAAGTCTACTACGGCCAATGAAAATTCCCACCAGCTGATCAGTTACCTAAATGAAAAACTGCAGCAAATCCAACAGGTATCTCTGGAGCACGGAGCATCTTGCGCTAGTTCGTAGAAGCACTAATTCGTAAAAGTACTAGTCCACAGAAACGTCACCTCCCAAGAGAGCACGCGCCTGTCACAGCCGCGCGAGGGAGACTAAACCCATGCTTTTAGCTCCCACGAGACACCTAAAACTAACGGAAAATAATTTACAACCTTTAAAAAATAACCAGCTACAGTACTTCACTACATTATGAACACTAGAACATTCCGCCTTGCAAGTGGCAAGTTTCAGCCTGCATGTCAGACTGAAACAGAAAAAACAAAACAATACATGCAGAATACATCTGAATAGGAAACAAGCCTCGGATAAAACAGTCGGCAGTTTTGCTTGTATTCTCGAGTACCCGAGTGGCAATGGTTGAATGCATCCTTACTATTTCAAGTAAGTTTCACTGCATGAGTTTCTAGAGAAACGCTGGCAGTGGATCTACCTTGCAGGGGGAGAGTACTTCAAAAGTGCACACAAACCCTGGTACCAAGTAATATATAGTCCAGCGCCGATGTAGAATGCGTTGTTATAGGACAAGAAGTGTAGTTGACAATAGTGTTTTATTGATGCGAGCCATGGGCTGCGTTTGCACCAGCCCTCGTCCGCTTAGCGAGCTCAGCTAGTTGGGAGATCTCGGGCCGTTGCTGACGACACCAGGCAAATCAAGAAAAATACCGCACTGACCTACAAAGCGATGAGAACGGGCTACTTGAAGAATCAGAATTATCAGGATTACGGAAGCAAAAATCTGCGACTGTTGGGCCGCAACCCATACATAACACTAAGTACACACATCGCTGAACAGAATTTAGATAAGTTAAGAACCATTGCTAAAGAGCAATATATGTTTTAATAGTCGAAAGTTGTGCATTAGATACAGAATATGTTTCGGTAATCTGTAGAGGCTTAGATACGGCGCGGCGAGGCAACTCAGAGCGACAAATAACCGCCTGCAGATTGGCACTTCAGACAATAACAATTAATTATTCTCAAGGAAACTGTCAAGAGGAAAAGATATATAAATGTGGATTCTCGTATGCATGTGAGTATGAGATGGTACTGTTACGACAGAATACGAGCAATAAAAACTTAAGGGGAATAAAGCTACTTAGAAATCAAGCCACCGCTTGATATCCCGCTTGATAACTGCAACACTGCTACAAGCAACAGAAATCACCATCTCCAAAAACTCCTTGACGCATTTAAGATAATCAATAGACCATCGATGCCCCACTTCGAATTCCCCCCCACCCCCTAGCGGAATCGAGCAGTCCTACGATGGAATATCAGTTGCTGAATACTGAAGCTAAAGAATGCAAGGAGAGGTGTAGTTACCCTGCATTGCCTCCCGTAATATGTTAGGATTGCGAAAAAGAGCGCGACGGTGCCTAGGATCAGATTTGCAATATCGCTAGGACCCAGTGATTTGAGTGGCGTAATGCAAGTACTCGTACTGAGCGGGGTATGCGCTATGACGTACTCATGCAGTTAGATAACGCTTTAGGGATTAGGGATTAGGGCCATGTGTACCTGAGGTGCTGGTGTTAAGGCCCTGCATAATGTAGTTGGCTGACAAGTATGAATTGGCGTTGGCTTTACCGGTTCTGTAGTTATAGTAGTGTTATCTGAGCCTAGAATCAAGAATGGCCCGTATACTGTACTGGCAATTGAATACGATATGATTTGTCAACTGTCTGACCATACAATATTATTCCATATTTAGTGCATTCTTGAAGGTCCCTCGAGTGTATCATCGTCAATTGCCGGTACAGTATATCATAATGAAGGCCGACATCATTTAGTCCACTTACGTTGTATTTGACTGTAACGGCAACCGTGCGAATGATATTTCTCCGGACGTGTGGGAGTTGACGGTTTTAACCCTGCTGATGTCCAGGACATACGGGGTAAACAGGCCGGTATACGTAGCTGCAGGGCATGTTAGCAGCTGCAATGATGTGTTGGGGAAATCCTTCTTAGAAGTGGCACGGGAGGACCGAAGACGAAGACTTACTCCACGATGTGTAAATAAGAAAGATAACAAATTGACGAGAGGTTTTCTTAGGTGTCTTGTGGGTTTCGGGGGTGCTGGGTTGATATTGGAACTTTCTAGACTTGGCGAGAAACTGCCGAAGAATACCGTTGAATTAGACCTGGAAATCAAAAAAATACTATAATAGGTATATATACCTGTACTTGTGAAAGAACCCTACCGGGAAAGCAGGAAAAATATGGATCTTTTTGTCCGTGTGGTTGTAGTGAGAAGTTGGGCGAGTTGGATAAGAGGGTAAGACATTTATATGCATGACTTATCGATAGATACCCGAACCCGTTTATGTGATATGAGGAGAAACAAAACCGGTTTGCGAGGCAAGAAATAGTGTATGATGCATTGAGGTCAGCCCAGTTAGTGACAGTGAAATGCTGGCTTATAGTGGAGGGCTGAGCTTAGCCTACGTACGTACGGAAATTCTTCCATATGAGTCTGCTAAGTGTAACATTCCTTGAAACCTGGTGTTAGACTTGAAATTATCAACGCGGTATGTACATATATAAAGTAGGATCACCATCGCGGGAATAACCTCCGACAGGCCTAGACTGATACTACTCAGTAGACGAGTCCAGTGATCTTTCCAATCAAATTCGCTTGAACCTGTAAATCATGGTCCCTCATTGGAGGATTGCCCGAGAGTGTGATGCAGATCTTTGTCCGTGCCTTCGGGGCTGCAATGCAACCTCGGCCAACAGTCTTGCATATAGCCAATCGAAAGCAAGTGACTCTGGCGAAATCTTACCACCTGCCGTCAAAAAATATCACGCCATTCTAATATAACGGCTTTATTCAAAAAGTGTCAGCTTTCCGCTAGATTGGTATGGTGGACCTGGTTTCCAAGTGGTAGAATTGATGACGTTGACGTTGAGGCGCGCTGAAAGCTGAGAATGCTTTTCCCATCATTAATACCTATATAGCCCGCCGATCGCCCACTATCTGCCTGCTCTGAACGGTGGGGGATTTTCGTCAGTGCCATGAGTATCCACCTCAGGACCCCAAGCAGCTATACTCTAGACTAATGCCCAGTTGGGCTGATTCTGGTGGCGCGGGATTCCATGCTCTTATTCGCTTACCGTCTACAAGGTCCACACAAGCATATAGCCAATGAGGTCGAGGACTACGTACGACTACCCATAGAAGCTTTTCCAGCCCTGGACCTTTATCAGCGAAAAGGTGGAAGGGACTATCGACGAAAGACGAGGGTGGGCGAAATGGAATCATGGAAAAATCATGTATCGAGCAACGGAGTCTGGGAGAGCTTCTGCTACACTAATTGGAGATTCTAAGATATGTACTATACATGCTATACAAATCGGGTTTCGATCTCCATATGCAGGGTTCCAAGACCCTGCGCACATCTCGGTAAGTCCCGAGACCGTGTACTTATAACCCGGAAATATAAGTACAGATGTTGAAGCTCGTCATTCGCCCATCCCCTCCATGATCTGCTCGAACATTCTCGATTTTGCTTTGCCCCACACTGTTACACTATCAGTTTGCGCACTTGCAGTTCGATTGTCGGTAGATGAGGTTTAGACGAGGCAACTCCAATGACGCCTTGGAGCACTGGCGAACTTTGGAGCATTGACAAAACTAAATGACGCAGATTCTAGACTACATATAAAGTTGAGTAAGCTGTCGATCTTGGAGATTTTCGTTTCGTCTTGACCTCGGCTCACTGGTTGATTGAAATTCCTATTGGTGAAGAGATTTTGTACTCCCACAATTGAGGCTTGACGGCACCTATGACAGTCTGGGGTCTGACAGTTTTCAGTTTTCGCATGAGAGTATTTGGACAGCGGCGTCAGATGACGATGTGGCATCCAAATCTCTTCTACAGAAACGGGCCCGGCAGAAATCCCGAGCATCACTTCCGGTCATCAAACTCTTACATATACCTAGAACCGACTTTTCAGCTTCCATGCTTTCAAGTTTCACTGCCTCGGGTATGCGGGGATATATTGCGAACACGCCGTGGCTGTGCATGGAATGGCTGAATTACTCAGCCCCGCAACCGCGTCACAATACAAACAGACGAAAAAGCCACACGTGACATGTTTTACATCACTGAATGCCCGATGAAAGGCTTTCTTGACGAGTGACCTTTACGCTTCATACAGAGTATTTCTTAAATCTTCCGGTTTTATTGCTATACAATGACGTCCCCAGTAATTCCTGCTTAACTATACATTAAGCCTTCACCGTCCAAATTCAAGTTGCCACTGTAATGTTTGCCAGTAGTTGCCTCAGTTTGGGCACGCGGTCAGTCTGTAGTTGCCCGCATGTCATAACACATATAACAAGACGATCATCTAGCTCTGTGAATAGTGCAATTATTGATCGCCATTGTTATCGCCATTGTTATCGCCAGGTGTTGGACGGTCATCATTGGTGGGCGAAAATGGTTGTGGGCGACGGCGTGCGGCGTCGGCGGCTTCGAGTGCTAAGTTTGCCACATGACGTGTCTTTCCCCCGGAGACTATTATAACATACGAGGGCACAGTCTCGAAATTTACCCGGCCAGAGGAGACAACCTTCGGTTACAGCCAAGTATGGCGAACTTGCGAGCAACACGCCCGAAGGAGCCTCCGGCTCCTTCGGGCCAACTTTGAGAGAGAACCAGCAGAAGTATGGAAACTTATTTTTCGGGGGGTACCGTGTAGTTTCCACACACGAGCTCACTTGTATTAGATATCACCATACAAAACTATCTGACGAAACATTAGTTGTAGCCTCGTTCCTAGTTTAACTCTGCGACTCCCGGGAGTCACTGCAGTCCATTTGCGCGGGTCAACGTTCTGTTTATTAAATACCGTATAAATCGCGTAGCAAAGGAATAGACGGCGCCGAGTTTAATTTATACTTTCTGTTGCATGTGTACTTGGATCGTGAGTCTCAGCATCGTCTGATGTCTTGTATGAGAATGAAGACTTGTATGAAGATGGTGGCTGTATGAGGATATGCATCAGGACAAGGGTGATGCGTCTCATGTCAGAGCATATGCGTACGCATATGGGAGATTGTACATATACGGGCCTTTGGCCCT
>Ga0307515_10015500_pt1 | contig 14037 bp, 9 predicted proteins | sample 17_EM_MG_FD_194513 | JGI IMG/M metagenome (GOLD analysis project Ga0307515, IMG submission 194513) | Populus trichocarpa ectomycorrhiza microbial communities from riparian zone in the Pacific Northwest, United States - 17_EM | ecosystem: Host-associated > Plants > Roots > Unclassified | place... | reverse complement strand
TCTATAATAGTTGTGTTTCAGCCTCTAAAGGTCACTAATTCTCTAGTCAATGATTTAAATTTTTTAAACAGACCTTTATCTCATGACATATGTCCAGAACAACCACTATCTAAAAGTACCACACATTTTGATTTATGTTTAGTATATTAGATTTAAGACCATTTACAAATAAGAAATTATGGTAAACCAAGAATATTAATACTTCTCTTACCTTCTATAATAGTTGTGTTTCCACCTCCAAAGGTCACTAATTCTCTAGTCAATGATTTAAATTTTTTAAACAGAACTTTATCTCATGACATATGTCCAGAACAACCACTATCTAAAAGTACCACACATTATTATTCATAGTTTTCAATGTTATATGTGTTACTAGACATATTGCCTTTTTCTTAACTACCCACTAATTTTTCAATTTTGTTCTGTTAGAATTTTCAATCTCTTGAGATTTCCCACCACCTACTAACTTACCATGTTTCTTTTCTACAATACACAATTGATTTAATACTAGGTCAATTTTATACTCTAGATCTTGACTTTTGTTAGCAAATCTATTTCCTAGATTAAGACAATCTATTTTTACATGTCCTACAACTCCATATTGTTGACAAGTAGGAATAAACTTACCTTTCAACTTACATGTTTGGACTTTTTTTGTTCATCTCTTAGCTAACAGCATCCTTAAACTCTTTATAACATTCGTAGTTTTCATGGCCTAGCATCTTTCTATCGGCATTTAATAAAAAACATCCAGCACTAGTATTACTCCAATCATTGAATGATTGAAATGAGGGAGTTTCAAATGGACTAATGAGGTAAAGAAGAGTTTTGAAGTTAGGAAACAAAAGGTAACCAATCATATTCTTTCTTTACTTGATTTGCAAAATGTTTTTTTAAGTTGAAAGTGATGCATCTAATGTTGGCATTAACACTATTCTTAGCTGACAGAGATAACTTATGACTTTCTATAGTGACAAGCTTAATGAATCATAAAGAGTTTATGGCAAGGAATTTTATACAATCGTTTGCACTTTAGACCATTGGTGTTAATATTTACATCCAAAACCATTTATGCTATTTTCTTATCATGAGGCTTTGAAGTTTCTTAATAGCTAGCAGAAACTTAGCTGAAGACATGCCTATTGAGTTGAATTTTTACAGACATTCAGCTTTTCTATAAAGCACAAATTTGGGGTTCGTAATGTTGTTGTTGATGCTTTGAGTCAAAGATATTTGTTATTAGTATACAAGTAGAAGTTACAGGTTTTGAAGTGTTGATAGATCTTTACAAGCATGATGGTGATTTCGACAACATATAGATTGAATGCCAAAGTGGTGTTTCCAAGCATTTTGTTGTGCTAAAGGGTTATATTTTCAAAGAAAACCGTTTGCATATTCCTCAAGGTTCTTTTGAGGGAAACCATTATCTTTAAAGTTCACAGCAGTGGACTTAATGGACACTTTAGGAGAGATAAAAACTGATGTGAACCTCGTGATCACGTGGTCACGCAACCCACACGCAAAGACACCAATTCCCGGAAAGCCATGTAAATCAGGTTTGATAGGAGTGTGACACAAAGATAACTTGTATCTAGGCACCAGCACTATTGGAAACGGAGACCCCCACCCAACGAATATTGACTCGCAAACGAGAAGTATAAGAATGACACCACGAAGACAGTTGTTCTTCAATAAGTCGTTTTTCAGTTCTTTAAAGAACCATGGAAGGGAGATTATCTCACCAACACACACACACACACACACACACAAAGTGCGGCAAACAAGAAGTTTTATTAATCTGAATTGTCTAACCTTACATGATCTGAAGGTAGAATTTATTCTGAAGTCTTCTTTCCTTTTGTAGCTAGGATGAATATGGAATCCTTGTAAGAAAAGGATTCTAAAACATTTATGAATCCTTACCACACTTGGAAACTATGTTGCAGCCCATTAAAGATCTTTGTAGAAATAGGAGATTCCCAAAATAAGCTGCCACATCCTTTTAGAAAAAGAATCCTAGCCAAATAGGAAGTCCACAAATCAAAAGGAAGTAAATAATAAAATTCATACAGCCTCTGTTGACCCGTGTTTCGATGTTTGTCCAAACTCCGATTGACCTGAAATTTTAACCCAATGTAGGACAACATGTCAGAAGACTCCATGTAAACTTTCAGCCTGATCCAACGGTCGGATTAAGAATTATGATTGTTGCCGTAAAACTGGATAGATGCACTTTTTACGTCAAAATCCGAATTTGATCTTTCCTGGATCGTATGAGTCAGGATTTGGGTTTATACACCCCACTTCCAGTCGTTAAAGCTCACTGGGAAGATGTTAGCATAAATATCAATGGGTCATATTGGTATTAACAACAATTTCTAGTGTGATTAACTACTTTGGGTAAGGAGGCTAATGATGTTAAGGAGTGACATTGATAACTGAGATGGTCAACAAGATGTGGATAAGAATTGATTAACTATTCTGGGTTAGGATGCAAAGAAAACCAAATATAAGAGGTGAGTAGTTACTTCCTAGTTGTTCCTCCTTTGCTCTTTTTATACTTTATTACGAAAGGAAAAATCTCAATGAATTCAACCCATTTTGCATGTCTCCTATTCAACTTCTCTTATCCTTGTAGAGGGTTCAACAACTCATGATCTGAATGGATTACAAACTCCTTTGGCCACAAGTAATGCTGCCATGTCTCAAGTGCTCTTACCAAAGCATACAGTTCTTTGTCATCGGTAGGATAATTCAAAGTCGCTTCACTTAACTTCTTATTAAAATAAGTAAAGGGCCTTCCATCCCGCATTAACACAGCTCTTATTCCTATTTCAGAAGCATCACATTCAATTTCAAATGCTTTCATGAAATCAGGTAAAGCTAAAATAGGTGCGGAACATAATTTTTCTTTCAAATGGGCAAAAGTTGATTCCTACTCCTCCCCTCATTTAAACCTAATCGACTTCTGAGAAGTATAAGGATGACGCCACGAAGTCAATTGTTCTTTGATAAGTTATTTTTCAGTTCTTTAGAGAACCAAGGAAGGGAGAGTATAGTTATGCCTTTATTTATACTGACTCTAGACTGAAACAAACCCTAATAGACCCCTTATGTGGACTTATATGATGTCCACTTACAATTAAACCCAAATAATATAAATAAACCCTAAATTAAGAGAATATAATAATAACAATAATAAATCTAAATTTAATATCCTAAATATAATAGGATCAGATTTGCTGCCCTTTAGAAGTCCCATATAAGCTAGGAGAATCAAATCTGAAGTTGCCTCCTCTTCAGTAGTTTCCTTGTGTGCAAAGTATTATTAGCTGACTTGGAAACTTATTTAATGATAAATTCCTACTATAATAAGAATACAATAATTGTTTCCATACACCATAAGGATTCCACATTAATATGGAGTCGATATCACACATGGAAACTATGTTATTGCCCGTTAAACATCCTTGCAAGACTAGAAAATTTCCAAAACCAGTTGCCACATTCTTGTAGAAAAAGACTCCTAGCCAAATCATCCACAGGTCAAAAGGAAGTAAATAACAAAATTCATACAGCCTTTGTTGACTATTATTGCGATGTCTTCCTGAACTCCGATTGATAAGAACTTTTAGCCTAAGGTAGGACAACATGTTAGTAGACTCCATGTAAACATTTAGCCTAATCCAATAGTCGGATTGAGAATTATTACCGTTTATGTGAAACTAGACAGTTGTGCATTTTACATCAGATTCCAAATTTGATTGTTTTTTCGTTGCTTGGATCTCATCATTAATCTGATTGCCTGGATAGTATCAGGTTTCTAGGCTATCAAAAATATGCCCTACGATCTCATCCTTAAAACCGCCATCACCAAAATCATCAACTTCCTCCTCAAAATTCTCATAATTAGCCCACCTTGGCCTTTCAACCCTACTGCCATTCTTTGATTTTGGTTCAGCTCCAACCATTCTCATGTCTTGGGTAACTGTCCCAGCCTTATTATCACATTTCTCCACCTTTTCAACTTTGTCACACATGTTCCCCATCATGAAATTCATTATTTCCATCATCTTCATCATGACTTGCATTTGGAACTTAAGTTCACCCTCGGGGGGGAGTGGTATAAAAATATCCTCACGTCGCTCGTGCTTCACTCAAACTTAGGGTTTTCCCCTCGTCTCACCTTTTTCAGTTCTTGCGGAACTGAAATCACACCAAAAAGAACTAACTCAACAGTGCAATTCAAATAGATGTATATGACTCAAGAAGCAATAATAACACAGAAAACAAGCAAAAACAAATCTGTGATGATAGTCTCGCGAGTAGCGAGCAAATCTATCTGAAATATGAATGAAACTGAAGACTCGAATGAAAACATGAATGAAGTATGCAATATCATGAAACAACACCAAATATATTAGATATGCTGTAAATATACTACAAGAAATGAAAACAATAGAAATAAGAAGAGTTTGAAGAGTTGACATAAAAACAGATCCGTTTACGATAAGTTAAGTTCGAATATGGAATCTAAGGTCAACAATGTCCAATTGAGCTAACATTTGAGATATAGTGTGATTTCAACCCAAATAGACAGCATATGAAATTTGAGCAATTTACAATAAGATTTGATATGCTGATGCAAAAACATTAAGAATCAAGCCTTATTAGACCTGAATTCGAAAACCTTAGCAAACAATATCCAATTGACCCTAAAATTAATATGTAGTGAGATCAGGACCCTGTAATAATATGTAGTGAGATTAGGACCCCATAAATCAGATTATCAAATTTGAGTTAATTTCGAGTTGATTTGATCCAATTTTCCTTTGTTTAGTTTTCTGCGGTATAAGCAAATAACTGTCTTTTGACTGATTTTTTTTCTGTTTTTTCTATAATATGCCGCAAATAAAAGGAGAAGAAGAAATTGGACACCAAGGAAAGTTTTATTTTATTTTGCAGAATCAACAAGAAATGAAAAATTCAGAAGTATAACCGATTAACGGAGCCAAGCTCTGATATCAAATGATACTAACCTCGTGATCACATGGTCACGCAACCTACACGCAAAGACACCAATTCCTGAAAAGCCAAGTAAATCAGGTTTGATAGGAGTGGGACACAAATATAACTTGTACCTAGGCACTAGCACTATTGAAAACGGAGACCCCCACCCACCAAATATTGATTCGCGAACAAGAAGTATAAGGATGACTCCACGAAGACAGTTGTTCTTCGATAAGTTGTTCTTTCAGTTCTTTAGAGAACCATGGAAGGGAGATTATCTCACCAACACACACATAAAAAGTGCAGCAAACAAGAAGTTTTATTAATATGAATCGTCTAACCTTACATGTCTGGTTATGCCCTTATTTATAGTTACTCCAAACTAAAATAAACCCTAATGGACCCCTTATGTGGATTTATATGATGCTCACTTACAATTAAACCCAAATAATATAAATAAACCTTAAACTAAGAAGAAAATAATAATAACAATAATAAATCCGAATTTAATATGCTAAATATAATAGGATCAGATTTGTTGCCCTTTACAAGTCCCATATAAGCTAGGAGAATCAAATCTGAAGGTAGAATTAATTCTGAAATCTTCTTCTTTTTTTTTTAGCTAGGATGAATAGGGAATCCTTGTAAGAAAAGGATTCTAAAACATTTATGAATCATTGCCACACTTGGAAACTATATTGCAGCCCATTAAAGATCTTTGCAGAATTAGGAGATTCCCAAAATAAGCTACCACGTCCTTTTAGGAAAAGAATCCTAGCCAAATAGAAAGTCCACAAGTCAAAAGGAAGTAAATAACAAAATTCATATGGCCTCTGTTGATCGGTGTTTCGATTCCTTTCCAAACTCCGATTGACCTGAAATTTTAAACCAAGGTAGGAAAACATGTTAGGAGACTCCACGTAAACGTTCAGCTTAATCCAACGATTGGATGGAGAATTATAATTGTTGCCGTAAAACTGGATAATTGCACATTTTACGTTAATATCTGAATTTGACCTTTCCTGGATCGTATCACATTGATAGGAGTGACACTAAGATAACTTGTACACCACCACTATTGAAAATAAAAACCCCCACCCAACAAATATTAATTCGCAAATGAGAAATATAACAATGATGGCACGAAGATTACAGGGAAGAGAATAAAAAATACAAGATGAAATACATTAATAACAGTGATGGTAATTATTCATTGCCAGACTGTTTAGACTGGTTAGAGGCTATGCCCGCTAGAAAAAGAAAAAAGATACAAACTTGAAATATTCCAAATTTATAATATAACTAAAGATTTTCTTTTCTGTTCATATCAAACTCGTTGACATCATAAAAATCAGAGAACTTAGGGAGATGCATTTGAGAAGGACATCTTTGGACACTGCTTGTAGCTTACTGAGTGCAACCTAGGATTGTTGAACATCATATTCCCTATCATCTCAGTGGCTGGATCATAATTGTAATGAACCATGGATTTTATGGTGCGATTACTAGAATACCACTAAATTGAACGAAAGCTTTATAGTTCATCATCATCATCAACATGGGACTATTAAATGGCACACGGTAAGGGTTGACGGTGAAGAGCCTCTAATTCAATATTCTTCTGAAGCAAGGCATTAGCAAAAGTACTAAAAGCCATTAGGCTTGATTTATTACTAATGGAGCCAGCTACATTAATCCCTGACTTGGAATCCTCCAACAAAAAGGGGTGGTTACCTTTTAGCTTCAATACCCTACCTCTTGCAACATTAAGTTTAGCTTCGAAAACTCTTTGCAAGGACCCTAAGTTGGTCGAGTGATAAAAAGTTGAGATGATTGTAACTTTGCGCAATTTAGCAATATCATCATCCAGTTTCTTTTCCTGAGCTTTTAAAAAATAAGATAAATCTTGTGTTTTTATGCGATCAATACCTTATAATGCGTTTGACTTAAACATGATTGTTCAGGTTTTGACATCAACATGATGATTATTTAGATTTGGCCTAAAAATGATAACACATGCATCTACACCATAGAGAATTTGGAACTCCCTAGCTTTCTTTGTTAAACATGTCTTTTTTTGTGATATATAATCATCCAAGATCTCTCATTGTGTATAAGTTCCATGTTTAGCTTTCCACGACCCATTTTTCAGTTTTTTTTCCTAGCAACATGAGAGTTTATCATCAATAATTTCTATTTGCGTAGCCAGGTATAGATCTGTAGAAAACTAAAGATACTAAGGCTATGTTTAGACACGTTTCAAACTAAGTTAATCTTGAAAAAGCATAAAAAAAATGATGCCTTTTCAAGCTAAACTTCGTTTCAAATGCGATATTATACGTAAACAACAAGCATTTAGCATAACAAAATAAAGAGAATAGAAAAACCCTAATAAGGAATTAACAAAGTGGTCTTAAACCATAGTCTTTATATATGTTTCTAAGAGGTTAAGGACAAAAAAAGCTTGAAAATAAGAAATTTAAAATAATAGAAGGTAAAAAAAAACAATAAAAGCTAAAAAGAATGAACAATAAGAAAGTACCTTAGGTGTTAATGGCCTTTCCAACATTCTAATTAGTTCCAATAATGTACACAATAGCATTAGTTCCAATAATGTATAATGTACACAATATACATATAAGGAGAGATTATAATTCCATATATGGAAGTGAATCATAATTACAGATATCGCTAATGAACCCTTGTTCCAATAAAGGTTTTTATTAACTTTCCATAACAAAATTTGCTAACTTGCAGATATCGCTAATGAACCCTTGTATTATGTTTAATGGGTTTTGGATAAATTTTAATTTCTATCAATTAACGAGGAACTGCCCATGGGTTAGGGATTGCACTGTTATCAATTGAATATTATTCGCCAAAATGTTTCCTTTTACAAAGGTCCTTGCATAACTAGAATTGTAGTGATGAACATCCAAATTTAAGCCTCATTCTTAGCATTCATGATCCTCTGAAGCATGGTATGGATTAACTATATCAATTTCTCATATCATGCGAGAGGGGACCTTGGTGCTAATAGATTAGCTAGGTTGGGAACTCCACAAGATGCTTCTATGGAGATATGGTCTCCTCCACTGGGATTGAATTTGCTACTCCAGACTGATTTGACTGGTGTCTTTTTTTAAAGGGAGGCCCTAGTCTGTTTGTATTTTCTTCTTTTGCACCAAAAAAAATGGTGTAACAAGGCTAATCTAAATAAAAAAAATGGGTACCTCAATTCGAGGTAGATGTCAATTGACTTTAAAAATAGGTGGCGAGTTGAGGATTGACGTGGTTAACTTAACAATTGACTTTAAAAAAATAAAATAACATGGTTTTGAAAAAAAAAAAAACAAAGCTTTTTCATTGACTTGAATTATTGAGTTGACTATTGAGTCGGGTTTCATGATTATGGTGCACTATATGGAACTACCAAGCACTTGTCATGTCCTTTATACACTTTTACATTTTGATACTTATATTAACCAAAAAAATCAAAGGGCCAAACTTCACACAACTCGAAAAGGTGGAAAAAAACCCCACCTAACCCAAATCAATAAACAAGAAAGCATGGGCGTATTACCTCAGAGAGAGGTTAAGAGGGCATGCCATAAAATGAAAATATAATCAGAAAATCTCTATGAAATATAAAGTTGTCTATTAGCATTCGAAAAGGGCATATTATGAAGAAAATTAACTTTAGAAACAATATAATGAACAATATCGCTATAAACAATCGAGTTGTTGCGAGAAGCCTCATCATGAATGATGCGAACCTCGTGATCACATGGTTACGCAATCCCCACCTAACGAATATTGATTTGCTAACGAGAAGTATAAGGATGACGCCACGAAGCCAGTTGTTCTTTGATAAGTCATTTTTAGTTCTTTATAGAATCAAGGAAGAGAGATTATCTCACCAACACACAAACACAAAAAGTGCGGCAAACAAGAAGTTTTATTAATCTGAATTCTCTAACCCTTACATAATGCTTATGCCTTTATTTATACTAACTCTAGACTTAAAGAAACCCTAATGGACCCCCCTTAGGTGAACTTATATGAAGCCCAATTACAATTGACCCAAATAAGTAATAATAACCCACAGACTAAGAAGAAAATAATAAAAATAATAAAAATCCAAAAATTACCATCCTAAATATGCTAGGATCAGATTTGTCACCCTTAAGAAGTGATGCGAACCTCGTGATCACGTGGTCACGCAACCCACAATCAAAATTGAGATTTGACCCCGGAAAGCCGAAATAGGTCTGATAGGAGTGTGACACAATGGAAACCTGCCCCAAGGCACCAACACTATTGGATTGAGTAGAATGATGCCACGAAGCTAGTTAATCTTCGATAAGTTAGATTCAGTTCGTTCAAGAACTGAAGAATGCAAGAATCACTCTCGTACATTAAAACTGAAAAATTCAGAAGTAATTATCGTCAAATCTGCTGAAATTTTGGCTTAAATGAGTTTAAATAGTTCTTGAAAAATTAACCTTAATAGACCCCTTATGTGGACTTATATGAGGTTCACTCAAAACTGATCCAAAAACCCTAAACTGAAAAAGCCCATAACCTGATCCAAACAAGCCTTGGATCCTAGCTCAAAAAAAAGTTTTAATTATGCCCAAATATGAAAGAAAATAATAAAAATAGCTAATTTGTCATTAAATACCACTAGCTTTTCTTTCCTTGTGTAGCTGATGTGCATCATGGGAATTATAATACATCTTGTTAAGCTAAATCTAATATGCAAGAGGATTCAGATGGTCCAATGACAAGAGCGAGAGCGAAACAACTACAAAGGGCCCTGACGAGTCAAATTGGAATGATTGAAGCTGCATCGGAGTTAAAAATTAGCAATCAGTCATCTTGTTTTGTTCGAAAGCTGAGAAAAATTTCTAGAACTTGCATGAGATTATCTATTCAAATTCTGATGTTTTGCCCAGATCATGAAAACAGCCCCCGCCGAAGCTAATGCTTGTTTGATGTCTCCTTTTTTGGCTAACAACAGCCCCTTACGTGATTTCACCTCCTTTTGTTGGCTTCGTAACTGATCCTCTCTAACTTGTTGAGAACTCAATCGTAACAAGTTCACCTTCTTTCCATTCAGCATAAAAGAATAAGTGTTCTTTCGTCCATTGTAGGTCACATCCTTATCAAACTGCCATGGACTACCCAGCAACAAATGGCTAGCTGACATGGGCGCAACGTCACACAAAACCTCGTCATGATAGGTTTTAATGTAAAAAGGTACACGGACTTGCTTTGTCACCCGAATCTCCCCATTCTCATTCAGCCATCGCAAATTATACGGCCTGGGATGTGGAAGGGTAGTTAAACCCAATTTCTCCACCAAGGTAGTTGACGCAACATTAATGCAACTTCCATTATCAATGATCATCCCACACACCTTATCTCGAATCTGATATCGAGTATGAAAGATGTTCTCGCGTTGCTCATCACTAACGTGAATTTATGCATTCAGAATCCAACCACAACCAACAAATCTCCAGCCATAATTAAGTTTATCAACCTCAATTCCAACAAGCCTTTCTTCTGTTTTTGGTTCCTGCCTTAGATCGCAACTGATGCTCTGATACCAGATGATGTGCCGTGAATGATTCAAAAATCGGCAACAATGAATCTGACGAAAATGGATGAAGGATGGGTGTGGTTGTGTTGTCTTTCTTTTGGTGTTTAGGTTGGATTATAGTGATTTAAGGTAAATAAGATGGAGGATAGACTAGAATGATACTTTGATAAGTCGATCTGGACGCCACAAAGATCAATCTAGGATTTCAACGCCACACTCTTTATGATTGAAGAGTGATAAGTCAGGTAGGGTTCTTCACAAAATCAATTTGAAAGAACAACTCTTAATTCTATGAATTAAGTTTCAAATCTTGGCCAAAACTGTTTTATTACATATTCTGATGCTATATTTATAATTGGAACATCCCTCCAAACTTAGGAAAAATTCAACATGATAGAAGTCAAGCCCAAAAATTAGACTCTGACAAAGTAACTAGACAAATTTAACTAGCACACATTTTCTGATTTTAATTGAAACATAAACAGACCAAATTTAAAATGGCTATAACTTCTTGCACAAAAGTCCAATGTAATCATGGTTGGACAATCTAGAAAGATCACGTTCTGAACTTGAAATCCACCTAGATTAGTCTTGTTTTCACATGAAATGAATGAGTTCAAATTCGGGTTCAAATTCATTTACTGTTCTGACCATAAACAACATTAATTCCTTTACTTATTTGCATTATCAACCCAAATTCAAGTAGCCCAGCATTAAAAGAACCATTAAGTGCTTTTCCCATCTCGAAGTTTCAATTGTAGGCAAATAAGCTCCCTTGAACCAATTTCAAACTGATTGCTAATTTTTAACTCCGACGTAGCTTCAATCATTCCAATTTGACCCGTCAAGGCCCTTTGTAGTTGTTTCGTGATGCAACCATATTATTCTATAGTTTCACCCACATTTAACTAGTGTTTTGTCTATGTTTTTTTTTATATAAAATGCCTTGATATTCTTTGTTTTATGTTTTGAAGGTATTTTTGGATGAAAGATGCAAAAAAGAGTAAATTGGAGATAATTGGTAGATTTGATCTTCAGTCGATGTTTTGTGCAGAGCGTAAGCTCTAGAGGTTTAAATGAAGTGATTCCAGTGGCATTAAAAAGCTAAAATCGATACCTTTCTGGAAATCTAAGGCAAGAAAATAAAATAAGGAAGAGCATGGAAATCGCAGCCTTCAAAGTCAAATCTCGCAATCTGCCAGTGTTGACCTTCTGCCATTCCGACTTGAAAATATGGAGCTACAGAAGTTCAATTGATGCAAACTCAATTTTTTTGGATTCTTGAATCAAAGGTATATAAACGCTCCAAATTTCATCCAAAAAAGATGTCATATGAGGGAGATATGATTTTTCAAAGATGACAACTGAATTCTGCCAGCAAACAGGTTTCGTGAAGAAACGAGTTCAAATTATGTTCCGAAACATCTAAACCGATATCCAAGTTTTTATTTCAGCAATTTAGCTCCTCTAAGTCAAAGCTTGAAGATTTCATGCAAGGCTATTTCTCTTTTTTTAGAAAAATGTAAACAGTCTACTTAAGGGAGGACTATTTTGTAAAATAGAGACTAGGGTTTCCTAGGATATAAAAAGAATGAGAGAAGAGAAAGGAGGCATCAACCAAGAGGAGAAAAACGCCCCCCCTCCTCTAAGAAACTCGAAATTATGCATTCCTCCTTCTTTTTGATTAGTTGTTCAACAAACATGCAAGGCTAAACTCGTTTTCTTGGTTGCAAGGACATGGAAACCTTCGGATTTCAAGAACTGTGAGATTTATTTTACCTTTTATTTTCAGTTTATATGATGAATATGTTTGTTCTCCTATGCTTATTTTTCCTATGATTGTTTATTTTAATTGCTAGAGCGGACTCTTATTGTAGACAATCTATTGCTCAGTTTGAATATGTTTATAACTCAGTTATTATTGTAGACAATCTATTGCTCAGTTTGATATCAAAACCGGAGTTGTGGTGTATGAACTTGTGAAGCAACTGAGTTTAATAATTATGGCAGATCTACGTTATTAATCTTAGGGAGAACATTCAATCAAATCAAACATAGACTGCGGACAGTTATTATGTTTTCTTGATTAATCAACTTATCTAGTTCTTAAGGCTGCCATTGAATTAAATTACTAGTGCAGACACTATGGTTGTTTGATGGTTAGGGTTAGTTATACGGCGGATCCGTTAACTCACCAATGTTAAGAAGAGTTAAATATTCAGAATATAAATTGATGTTTCATTTCCATGATCATTTCTGATTTCTGTAGGTGGGTGTGTGCTTGCGACCAAGGTTAGTTCTCTTGATAATTTTTTGATTTTATTAAATTTCGTTTGATAGTTTTCTGTTTTCTTTTGCTTTAGCCTAGATAACATCCAAACCCCTCCCCCCAAATTGCATATCATCTAGCATAAAAATCTGACTTGAACCTTCCTCGTGGGTTCGACCCCTTGCTTGCTCTATACTATCTTGTGTGTTGTGTTTGAAGCTAGGGTAATTAATTTGTGCGACCGCGACATCGCAACATTTCGCTTTCGCTCTTGTCATTGGACCATCTGAATCCTCTTGCATATTAGATTTAACTTTACGAGATGGATTATAATTCCCATGATGCACATCATCAGCCCCGGGTTGAAAATGATTTGTCCTCAAATCAGAATCGTTGTCATCATCCAAGTATGGAGTCAAGTCTTTCACATTAAAAGTAGCTGATACGTTGTAATCACCAGGAAGATCGACCTTATACGCATTGTCATTCACCTTCTCTATAATCCAAAATGGACCATCAGCTCTTGGCATCAACTTGTACTTACGTTTGCTTGGGAAACTGCCCTTGCTAATATGAATCCAAACAAGATCTCCAGGTTCAAACCTAACCATTTTCCGCCCCTTGTTAGCTTGTTTAGCATACTTTGTCGTTTTCTCCTGAATATGTAATCGAACCTGCTCATGTAGTTTCTTCATCAATTCTGCCTTTATAATTCCATCCATAGATGTCCTCGCATTAATTGGAATATGAACAAGATTAATAATAGGAACACAGGGATTAAAGCCATACACAACCTTAAATGGTGAAAAGTTTGTAGCCCCATGCACACTACGATTATATGCAAACTCCACAATAGGCAAACAAGTATCCCAACTCTTCAAATTCTTATGTATAACAGCTCGTAACAAAGAAGATAAAGTTCGGTTTACTACCTCAGTTTGTCCATCAGTTTGTGGATGACATGCCGTACTGAAAAGTAACTTCGTTCCAAGCTTCCTCCAAAGAGTCTTCCAAAAGTGGCTTAAGAACTTTGTATCACGATCAGAGACAATGCTTTTAGGAACTCCATGCAAACGAACAATCTCTTGAAAGAACAAATCAGCAACATGTACTGCATCATCAGTTTTGTTGCAAGGAATGAAATGAGACATTT
>Ga0307515_10015499_pt1 | contig 14038 bp, 13 predicted proteins | sample 17_EM_MG_FD_194513 | JGI IMG/M metagenome (GOLD analysis project Ga0307515, IMG submission 194513) | Populus trichocarpa ectomycorrhiza microbial communities from riparian zone in the Pacific Northwest, United States - 17_EM | ecosystem: Host-associated > Plants > Roots > Unclassified | place... | reverse complement strand
GGGTGGAGTGGATTCCTGACTAAAATGTATCAGAGGCGATGGGCCCAATGTACCTCGATATTCATCTTGGGCAAGCATAACTGTGACCTTGAACTGACTGCCATATAAGGACGGCGTGGAATGAATAGCTTCAGCTAACTGCGCTAAAGTGTGCGGAGCAAGTGGTTGGAAATACTGGGATGTTGTAGGCTAGCGCCCCAAGCCATTGGCAGTGAAGAAAAATTTATGGTGGATAAGATCAAACACTTCTATTCATGTGAACTATGATTTCTTGTCATTGAGGACCTGGGAGAGGCAAGCATTGTCAAACAGGAGGTCGTTAACCTTGATTCCAAGCCCAGTCTCACAGCCCAAATCCAACCGGTAACTATGAACATCAGTTTGAGGCGCTCGATCTGCTGACCGTGCTTGAATGGTACCAGTATTCGGCTTTGAATGTGTATATTTTCGGGGGTGGTCGATATCTGTAAGTGTGGTTGAGGAGGATTAAACAGAATTCAATACTCCAAGCTTCTGCTGTTTGCAGATCTATTTTCAGAGATGAACCACGAGGTAATTGTCACACAGATGGTGCTCCTACAGGAGCACCTGCCAATGCCCGCTGATGATCCTGATCTTTACAGGAAAGTTTTCCAAGCTTCTTTAACCATCAGGTACTCGTCATCGGATAATGTTGGTTGAAACATTCTTTGCAAATACAATTGCCTCCATGAACCTTTTCCCTAGCTCAAATGTTGCCATTTGGTGTTGGGAAATGTTCTGATCACTGCTGGCCTGGGATTGAGGAACATTCTGGTCACTGCAATACATGTTGGGTCACCCAGTGCCCAGGCAGATGGTCCATGGTCAGACTCATATCATGTTGCAAGGCGGGGTGACTTTTGCCCTTTGAGCGGTGGTGGTGCCATTGTCACTAATCGATGTCATGAATCTGGAGGCAGAGGGTGTGCAATGATAGTTTTGGCACAGGTCCATATCTCTGACAGGGGGAGCCTTGTAGTTCGTAACGACTCGTCCCGCTGCAGCTGGCTTAGATTATAGGACCTTTTATTTATGATCCAAATTGTCATCTCCAATGTCAGATAATGAGTTCGACTCTGCTGTGTCCTCAAGTTCTTCCTCACCGATCTGCTTTTACGATATTTATCTTGAATCAGTAATGAAATTGGGGATACTAGTCATCTTCAATGGAATGCATGAAGAAAGATAATTCCAACGCAAAAGTTTGATGGAAAATGAAGATATGCTGCTTTCTTCAATTTGAGTGCTCACTCTAGGTGTGCTTCTTGATTCTCCTGTGATTAGTGGTTCCTCACCTGGCTGGGCGTAGATTCCATTTGCTGGAATGAAGATAGCAAGTTGGGGAATGGGGAGGGAATGTATAAGTAGGATATATAAGATTAAGTGCAATAAAATAACGGGAAAAATGGTGCAAGAATTGTCACATAGTTGGAGACAATGCAATTCAAGGCGTGCCTTGAAAGGTGACTGGAGAGACCACTGCAATGGATCATATATATATGGAGTATGGCTGTCCGGAGTTGCATTTCTGGATGTTGTGAGCTGTGCCGCAGTGGATGGATTCCTACTTCCGAATAGCAGCGACTCCTATCCACCAAAATCCATAAGGATGAATGAATTGGAGGTCGGCTAAAGCCAACGCACATGGACAGTACAACCAGACACACCAGAAATAACCTTGCAACACTAACCAACCCCCCTGAGGTGGCCCTCAAACTAGATACTGAGAACCTGGATGAAAAGATGAGCCCCTCCAGATAAGTCCTCGAAATGTAGTCAGTCGTAGTGTTAGTGACTGTTTCTGTCCGCCGCATCGGATCCGGATCCAGGTCAGAACTCAACCTTCACCAAATATGCTATCAGGGTCGTCAATACGCCCCAACACTGAATTCGAGTACTCTTGACCGGCAATCTCTGAATCCATCTGGATTGGGCAGGTTGTTATCGGGTTGTGCTGCGGGTCTGTCTGTAAATACATATAATGCTCTTGCTTTTGCTGTTTGATAATTGTATTTGATCAAAATCACTTAAACAACATCCAGAAATAGCTTTTTAATTACTTTGCAGGTTGCAACTTTGGGTATTTTGGAATCAATGTTTTTCCTTTGGTGTTTTGTATTTGAAGGTATTAAGATGGTCAATAGTTCTGTAATGATCTCATACATCTGCGTGATGCCTTGATTACCCAATATACAAGGCAAAACATTCTTGTTGCTCAGTTGACGCTGATGTTCTGAATAGGATAATGACTGTGTCTCTTTTTTTTTTGACTATAAAGGTAGCCATTACATCCATCATGCCTAACCACTACAAGATCACTTTGTAATTACCAGACTGAGAAGACTAGAAATCGTTGATGCTCCATTGATGCTCATTATCGTGACGAGGTAATGAAAATTTCACACGTTGTTTTGCCCAAAAAGGCCGCCATTACAATGAATATGAATTATTACCAAAAATAAACCCATAGATACCCCAAGATGTAAAGGCAAACATCATTGACGCTCGCGTGACGCACATTTTCACAATGGGGCAGTGACCATGTTGCTTACTGTTTTGCCTATAAAGGCTGCCAATACAACAGTTATGCTACACAGCGATTAAATCACTTTACAATTACCTTGCTTACAAGACCAAAAATTGTTGACGCTCCATTGATGCTTATTTTCAAGCTGAGGTATGGTGCATGTTATTATGATTTTTGCCTAGAAACACAGGCACAACTTTGATTATGCATAACCATGAACAAATCAATTTTTAATTACCAGACTTACATGACCTGAGATTGTTGATGCTCTGTTGACACTCATTTAGCCATGCGCATATCCGCAATCTGCAATCAACCGATTTTGCATTGTTTAACATTCACATTGTTTTGGCAGCCTTTCTAGTGTTTTCATTGACTTTCTCCTTGATCACTACATTGTTCTTTAATAATACATATAAATATATTGTTTAAAATATACTGTAAAGGCATATGCCCGTGAATGGCCTCATAGGAAGGTATATTAGTAGATAAGGTTGCAAACATGGATGTCAATATTGTAGAGTAGTATAAAGGTAGTTAAGGTAAGATTATCGCTAGAGATCTGAGGCTCATGGCGAGCCGACTATATATAAAGCGGGTGTTACCCGGCCCTGGACACGTCCCGTGCAGTCGTGCCTTTACATTATCCCCCTCTTTAGGTGCAGACCCCCTGGGCTGCATAAACCCGTACAAAAGTAGGAAAGGAAACAATCAAACAACCGTTCAACGTATGCAAACGTACGAACCCATAAGTCCCACAACCGATCAGTCCCGTATGGTAGCCATTCGGCGGATCTGGCGCACGGGGAAACTCCACCTCCACTTGACATATCTCCGGAGGTGGTAAAAAACCCGTGCCGACGCCATTTGGACTGGGCCGAGATCCAAATAAGTAAAGAAGTAAAGAGAAGAGAAGAGAAAGAAGGAACATCCAAAGTGACACCGTCCTCCACATCTCCATTTCCGGAATGTCCGGCATCCGCCCAACAAATGTCGCACTCGTAGCTTGTTCCAAGGGTAGGTCATCGTCGGAATTAGACACAGTAATCTCGGTGAAATCCCCAATCATAGTATGAGCATCGTCTTGACTCGGCGGCATCGATGGTGGCTTCCACGCGCTGCTCATCATTGCCATCGCCATCGCCATCGGCGATTGCATCGGTATATCCAATTTGTAATCATTCCAGTATCCGGTCATACTCACCATACTTTCAAGTGCACTGGCACTCGAGTTCTCCGAATTCCTCGTGAACTCCGCAGGCCCTGCAGGCCCATCAGTGATCATTATTGCCGCTTTGGAAGCTTCTGCTCCTGGTATCATAGCCGTCAGTGATGGTCAATCATATATGACCTCGTATCTATCTCGTAAGCTTCTCCTGAAATGGTCATTCATACCATATATATTCATGCGCGTTTGTGCTCTCCAGAACCTCGTGCATAGCTTTGTAGGCCAGCCTCGATATCTGACATCATCTCTTGCAGCCGCTGGTTCTCACACGGTGCCCGTCAGTAGTTATATTAATACTCCTTCAGCATCGGCCAAGCACGCATATAGGTCTCCAGCACGGTCGTTCGGCATTCACTTCGGCAAGCCATTTGTTTAACATCTCAGTCGGTGCCTTCGGTAGGACTCCTGATAATCCTAAGTTCCAGCGCTCTCCATTCAAGGCAATCCGGTAATCATCTTTTCGTAGTTGTCTCAACTGTCTCACGGTGCCATTCGGTGACTGTCTCTCGCGATGCCGTTCCGTAGACTATTTGGTACGTTCGGAACTGCTTCGGTAGACATAATTACACTCGGTCGGCAAAGATCAAGCTTACTTGATCTTCTTATCATCTCTCCGGTGCTCTTGCAGTCGCACTGATCATCCTCCTGCTGGTCGGTGCACTTGTAGGTACACTTGACATCCGCCCTGTGCTCGATGCACTTACCATCTCCAATTGCTGGGTGCGCTCGCCGGCTTTCCTCCGGGTATGCTTTCCGCTCCTTCTCCAGGTGTGCTCGCTGTCACTTGTCTGGGTATCCATATCATCGTTTTCTGAATTCACTTGTCGTTTCATCTCCAAGTGCACTGGCGACTCTTCTCCACGTGCTTTTTGACTCTGCTAGTGATCTCTTCCAAGGTATGCTCATCGACTAATCTCCAGCTGCGATTCTCTGCCGGTAAGTGCGCTCCAAGGTGCTTCCTCCCAACACTTCCGGTACAGTGATTGCTTGCAGTAGCATTTGGTTGTAATTCCGGTACGGTCATCCCCCTTTTGTAGGTCGTAGCTTCGCCTATGACTGGTCCATAGCAGCCGTGTATCTCGGGATTGTCGAGACTGAGTCGGGATATCATTCGGGATTGTAACTTGGACATGTGGCTTCTTGATTCATCTGTAGGTGTGTTTGCCATCACTTCTCTGGGTGCACATGCCGCTGCTAGCCTTCTCAATTGGTGAATGCGTTTCACGGTGTTTCGTTCCTGCACTTCCGGTACAGTAATTGTTCGTGTTAAGGGTTGTTGCGAATCCGGCACTGTCATCCCCCTCTTGAAAGATCGTTGGTCCGCTGACGACTTATCTCATACGGCTTCGAGATGTGCGGTATCGGCATGGTAGTTGTGTGACTCGGGATCACCGAAGCTAAGTCGGAATCTGATTTGGGATCGTACTCGGCATTGTAACTCGGGCATATAGCTGTTTAATTCGGTATGTTTGAATAGTACTCAGACAAGTGCTCTGAATAGTGGTCGGTATCGTACTTGCTGGAACCATCCTGCCGGCAGTACATCGAGTATCTGCATATCTGCGCTCGATTGGAACTTAATAGCTTGAAATCAGAGTAAGTGATCTCGAGAAGGGTATAACTTCGCATAACCACAATATTTTCATAAAAGGGAAGGAGATTGATTGTCTTCCGTCTCCCGTGATCCATCTCCTGTCATCCATCTCCGGTCATCCATCCATATCCGGTCGCGATCCATATCCGGCCGCGATCTCTCTCCGGCTGCGATCCATCTCTGGCCACGATACGTCTGGTCGCGATCCATCTGGCTTCAGCCATTCGTTTTCTCCATGTGCGTAAATGCGCTCCTATGGGCCGCATTCCGTGACTTCTCCTGTAGCTCTGTAAGCTTTCTAAAGGTTCTCATTACTGACCTCCATAATATCCATCTTCCATTGACTCTTCATCGCAGTCCCATAATCCGGTGACATATGGTCCATCATATGAAAATACCCACTCATCGATCCGTCCGTATGGTCTGGGATCTTTAAGTCCAAATCCAAATCCATGATCCGGCCTCTTGAGCACGTGATCTTAATCCACGCAATTGCATGAATATCGCTAGACCCAACTCCGAGAAGTTGTAAATCCGCCCATATGGCAAATTGTAGCCGGGCTCCAAATTGATTGCAATTGACCAATGCGGCGGGCGTGTCTCCGCCTTGGCTTTGCTGAATAACTTCCATGAAATCTCGGTATATCCCTGGATATGTCCTCCATCGTCTGTAGGCACCATCTTTGTTGTGGTACCGGCTCCATCTGCAAAGGTTAGTTCTCAATTCATAATAGATATATATGGAGCGGTAAGGAGGAATATCCAGGAGCCCGGATTTAAAACGATTCGCCCATGGAAGAGCCAAGCCCCGCCGTCCAGTACTCCCTTCGTGTCTCGGCGAGCCTGTAGCAGTCATTCAAGGTCCACATTGTTGGTACACTCTTCTGCCGCAACTACCGCCGCTGCTCGCTACTCGCCCGTCCAGTGCCTGGTGCCTATCTCACCACTAGAGATGCTTTCCACGGTCACTCCCAGCAGCCCTGTATGAACTCCCACTCTTAGGAAGAATGTCCAAACGACCTCCTCACTGGCCAGTTGATCGTCAAAGGCATTGGCTCCAAGTATTCAAATATCCGGAACACCGCCACCTCCTTCGGAACACGTCTCCTCCCTGGCCATGATCCAGGTACATTCCCGGGGCATACCTGATGGCCTGCCCGGTCCACTCCCACCTCTTCCGCTCACCCTGGGGTTGCAGAGCCAAAAGTCCAATGCTTTGCAAATCGACAGTAATTCTCCAGCTCACACAGTGCGTCCAACACGGCTGCCACCATGTGTACAAATAAGCTCACTGAACGAATCACATACTTGTCACAGCCAATTGGGACTGTCTGACAACCAAATACTGTCCATTCCCACGTGGGGATACGACACATCAATTGAACCTCCGCGCGCCTTAAATACATGCTGAATCCGCTGGTCTCCTGAGAGTGCCCAGACGGTCCATCAGGTAGTCCCGTGGATCCTGAGAATCCCGGCTACAAATAAACATCACCACTACAATCATAAAAACCCTCTTCGAATGCCATCGTATGGGCACATATCCGTATTCGCTCGTTGGCGATTGATCAGCTTTCGTTGACTTGTTTGACGAAATAGAATTGAGTTAGCGCAGATGGCTCTCTCCTCACAACGATCCGATGCGGTCGTCCAATCAGGTGCCAAAGGTGACAATGGACAAGTGCAATCGCGAATTGTATCTGCTAGCCACTTTAGAACATTCGGGGTTATTGTACTTCACTTTCGGAGCTACCACACGATCTGCGATCGCTGCGCCACTATCTTGAACTCTGCCCATCAATAGACGAAAGAAGTCGGGAATCATAGTTGTATAATCGCATCGCCGCTGACCATATATAGCCTTGTAAGACTTCCGTAGCCGCTGCGGTAAATTCATTGGTGGCATCGCTAGATGTGAATCGTGCGTATCACGTAAATCCGCCATGATCCTCCGTAGGAGCATTTCGTTCGAGGTATGTGTCCGTTTACGCTCTTCGCAGGTTCCGTAACGTAAATCACCTCATCAAGTCGTGTAGAAGGTAATCGCGATTTCAACTGACATCGGCGATGTGGATCGACGTGAATCGCGCGTAATTCGTAAACCGCCTCTGGAGAATGGCCAGCTTTGGCATTGCCGGTGACGCGAGTCTTGTGGACGTATGGGCTCTGGCATCGTCCCTGTAATCGTCAATTGACTCGATTGGAAGGTAACTTATTGGATATCATTGATGCCACAATTGATGGCCTTCGAGTTCTCGTATGAATCCGTTGCAATTGACTTCGACCGACTTGTTCGCAGACGTGTGTCTTGCCGTATGTGAAACGTATCTGAAATTAAAGATCGATAATAGTGTCAAGGCATACGCCCCTGTATGGCCTCGTAGGAAGGTATATCAGTAGATACGGTTGCAAACGTGGATGTCAATATTGTAGAGTAGGATAAAGGTAGTTAAGGTAAGATTATCGCTAGAGATCTGAGGCTCGTGGCGAGCCGACTATATATAAAGCGGGTGTTACCCAGCCCTGGACACGTCCCGTGCAGTCGTGCCATTACATATACTTTACAGTGTCCGCTAATTGTGGATGGTAATACACTCCAAAATCCCGTTGCTTTCGATCAATGCTCGTCATCACTTGCAGGTTCGCTCAATAGGCTCCTCTGCTCTCCAAAATGGATGTTAGCTGCATTACCACACAGCAGATAGTGTACTGACCAGTGGATGTTCCTTCTGCAGTCAGAATATCAGAATCGAAATCTGTATCGTGCTGGCTATCCTGGGCATATGCATCAGGAGTGACAAAGTCAGCGCAGGGAATAGATGTATGTGAGTATACATATCTGGCTGGCAAGTTGAGGATTTGGGAATGTTGAGTGCTGGCATTGGTACTGGGTTGCGCTGATGGTGTTCTGGGCTGAGGTGGCGTCAGCTCTAGATTCTGCTGTTGGCGTCAGTCGGGTGGAGGTCTACATGTGTGTTTGAGTCTCCAGCATGTCAGGGGAGTCTGTGTGGCGCAATTTTGGCCAAGAAGGCATCCGTCTGTGTCGTTTTGACAAAGCAAAGCCGGTTGTCTTTCTATTGCAGCCTTCACCGTATATGCTGCGGAAATTCAACACCAGTCTTGTTCTCTTCTCGTACTTCGGGGCAAGGTTACTTGATCAGATACTTTGTTTCGTCGATTGAGGCGTGCGAAAACCAGCCTTTGGCCATTTTGGCCGTATTGAAGGCCAGGCGCATATTGGACTGTTCCAGCTGTACAGGACCTCCTTGCCTTGCCATAGTACCAGACCTGTTGAAAACCTACAAGAAATTAGTTACAGCTTCTAACAATGAGATTCTGCTATTACCTCAATCATATACACTTCCATAGCCTCCTCTAAGATGACTAAAGCGTGTTTCATCCACTCCTGGGGATGCTTATCCGGAAATTTTTCAATAAACATCCCTGGGCTGACGACTTCATGATGTTAGATTTTGCGGACTTTGAGGACAAATGCCTTCATCAACCTTGGAGGCTTCCTGTTGCGGGCTGTGATACATTGATCATATAGCCCTCTATGAACTCCCGCGGTACGTTATAACGTCAATTCACAGCCGTTTACCACAGTATGGATCCACTCACATCCAATTGCATGCTGCTTCACATTTTTGCAGGTTCCATTGTTAAAGACCATTGTTATATGTGGATCCTGGGTAATATTTTTGGTCGCTGTGTTGATCGCATCGCAGTGGGCTAACTGGTGTCTCCTTGCGTGCTGTGTGCCATTGAGCGCCGTATTGGATGATACGCGTGTAGTTCGGCTAGATTAGCATCCGGCCTCCCGTGGCTGGGTCGTTTGTATGCATGATTTGGTGGTACGGAATAGCAGAGGAAGATGATAACGAAACAATGTGGGAAGTCCTGAAGAATATATATTTCGCTTCATGTCAGAATGGAATTAGCAGACGAGTGAAGAAAGTGACCGGAGGCTTGGCATTTTCGCGACCTACGGGCAACGTTCAAAAATCGATTTCTCAACACAATGCTGGTCAATTTAATTATGAATCAAGATGCAAGTAGTATACACATATAAGAGGCTCTACCATCGTGTAGGACCACCATTTTTGCGAAGGAGAGTACAGACTCTTCTTGGCATGCCATCTATCCACCTGTAGATTCGCTCCCATGGCAGCTCCTCCCACAACCGCTGCGCAACAGCAATGACTTCCTCACGACCATGAGGTCATTGGTTAGGGTCCCTCATCACTTTTCTAAACCCTGCTTTCCATATAGACCATACATTCTCAATTGGATTCATATCTGGTGAATGGGGTGCCCAATCCAACCTTATCATTTCATTCATCAATCTCCACCTCCGTGTATATACAGATGTATGGTAGCTGGCGCCATCTTCAATGGTATGTACACCAGCATTGGACCCTCCCATTGCTTCATAGAGTGGTAGAACATGTGGAACCAAGACTTCGTTGACATACTGAGTGGAATTCAGTCCAAGTCGATCAGTATTGCTTTCGCGCTCATGTTCTTGTCGCTGTCGTATGGGAACAAGCTGTGTATGTCCTGTAGATGAGAATCCAGCAAAGAACTGTATTGTTTCGAAGTCCCCTTTAAAGGTTGGTGCAAGATTGCGATCTTCAAATGCTGCACCCAGTTTTCGTCGTACAGTTGGTCGCTGTGGCATTGATCCAAATGAGAGGTAAACTTCATCAGTGTATATCTTGTTTCTCCACCACTTGACTGCCTTCGAAGCATACTGCCGCGCCCACCGCTTCCGTTTCAATCGATTGGCTGGTGTCAACCAGGGTTTACGCCGACATATTCGTACTCTCCACTGCTGAGAACGAAGTCTATCCCCAACCAATCGAATGCTGCAATTCAGTCCTGAATCTGCCGTAATTTCGCGTAATGTTGCATGCGGGTTGCGCTTGACTAAGACTTGTAGATGTCGCTTGTTACGGTCCGATGATTTTTTTGGCTGTCCAGAGCGTGGCTTGTGGAAGACCGCATTTTCTGTATTCCACTCATTGAAAATGCGATGAACTACAGTTTTGCTAATTCCAGTTTGCTGCTGTATATCGCGATAGGAATGGCCTTCTGACTTGAGCTGAATTACTCGGATGCGTTCTTCGTGGGTTGACTCCCTTCCCCTGCTGTCAGGACCGATGGGCATGACTGTGTGTGGAGTGGCAGCGTGGGAACGAGTCGGAGGTTGTCATGGTTCGCGATGTTAAACTAGCGCGGGTTCGCTCACTTTCTTCACTCGTCTGTTAGTAACAGCTAAGTTGGTGGTTATACTAAAGATGAATCCTGCAGCGTATGGCTGCAAGTTGTGGGGGTTTGTCACCGTCCCACAATTCCCAATGACTTGGCCATATGTTGTTCGTTTGTTTCCGGGGATAAATTGAGCTGTATGACAGTCAAATTTTCATTATTGTCTGATATCAATTGGACATTCTTCAACAGAAAGGATGACTGTGAAAGTTTGTCTTGAAAAATCGCCAGGATAATACATGAAACTGACGCTAACGATCAAGTCATGTTGTATGATTTGCTTAACTAATCCTGCTTTACTGACAGTCAAAAGCCAGAATTTGCTTTGTTCAAGATGATTAAACATACCAATCTTGCCATAAAAGATGCAGCTTGTGTCCATACTGTCCATACCTTGCAACATCCAACATCTCGCCCAACAACAAAATCAACACAAACTACAATAGACAATGCTCAGAAAAAGAACATTTCACCTCTTCCGGTCCGCAACTGAAACAAATCAAGAAGTAGTCCACACAACGCAGTCATCAAGCGAATGAAGGTAAGTGTCGCTTGGAAGCGGTAAGAGCACAAGCCCTTGGGGCATTGCGAAGATAGCGATCAGAAATGAGGCTGGCGGCAGAGGAATGACGAGAAAAGTAGTTCCTAAGCAATCAACAGAAAGTGTAATTGATCGAGGATTATGTTGCGAGAGAAACAGCCGCGGCAAGAAAGCAATTTGACGATGCAGAGTCAACGATTAGGCAGAAGCAGAAAGATACAAGAACAGCGGAAAACGAGGGATTGACGACCAGAGAGCCTGAAAAATTGTTACCTGTGATGATAATTGCTATGGGAGAGTGTCTGAGCGATCTTGCATGTTCTGATGATGGGGAGGATGGAGATAATGAGGATGACAATGAGAGAGAGCAGGGCAAGCAGAGCAAAGATGACAAACCTGGCAGGGTGCTGGGTACAATCTCTACAACGGTACAGCAGCACATGAAGAGGTTTCCGCAGACACAGATTAAGCTTCAGAAATTGACAAAACCGGGATGTGGCCACACAGGCGACTGCTCATGTGAAGAAGATAGGAAGATTGGCCCATCCGAATGGTTCGTTCCGGCATTCTTTGAACTGCAAATGGATAATGATGCAGCCGCATCAACACCCACAACATTTAGTCGGCATAAGTAGTGTCTTGAAATTGTCCCCGGAATATCCCAAATACCATAAAGGACATCTCCAGCAGGAAGTAGTCATATGAGGCTACTTTCTGGAAGGCCACAGTCAGAAACAGATATAGCCGGTCTCGAGCCTATCGCGGCGCCCAATTTTTCAGCTATGTATGAAGCGAATGCAGTTGAACTTGTAATCATTTGCCCCAGCATCTAGCCGCATCAGCTAATCACCATATAGATATCAGATTCGGATGAAGACATGGTTACAGCTCCTGTGTCATAGGAGGAGTAGATAGGCATATTAGTATATTTGATGTCATATCTCGGTGAAAAGCGATTGGTCTACCAATTCAGCTACCAGTCAGCTTTTTCTTGATTTCAGTGACCAAATTGTGAGACATGATGATTCGTCTATGCATGTGCAAGGTTCCAACACACCATGAAAATGGTCAACAACCCCAATCAGGTTGTAAGATGGCCAACAAGATCGATTTCTGTCTGACAATTCCTTTTACATGGCAAAGCAAAAGCTAAATTAGTCACGAAATATAACAACCAAATGTAAGTCAGTGATGTTCTGAGAGTGATAGAACAAGCTGTCCGAGCTCAATACAAATCTATCTGAATGACTAGTGTCATGCTACACACATCCACGCATCTCACTGCATAACACTCCGCACAGGCCTGGTCCACATGGTTGAGTTAGTTAAAATTGTTTAGGGTACATCATGGAAATCGAGGAGAAGAAGTTCGATGTGGAATGGTGAGGAAGTTGATCAATATCAATCGACAAATAGCGAAAGATTCACATGCCATAAACTGCTGGCGCAAGTGCAGGAGTGTGATAAGTTCACGTCATCTCACATTCAGACGACATTGCTGGAGGTTGATCCAACATCCAGAGGCCACAATGCGTCTGGATGCAAATGATAATACCTAGAAATGCAATAGTGGATGACAATAATGTGTTTGGGATTCGTTGCCTACAATTATTGAATCTACTAAGGCTCTTTCGATGTGTTTCGTGTATGTTTTAAAAGAGCATCAACAGAGCTTCAACAGAGTATCAACAGAGCGTCAACATAGCGTTAACAGAGCGTCAACAGAGCATTAACAGAGCGTCAACAGAGTTTCAACGATTTGTAGTCTTACACACTCAACAATCAGAGGGTTCCATCGCGTTGTGCTTCAAAGTACGGATAGTCGTCTGCATTATAGCCGAAATGGCAAATGATAGCGTCGTTGTCCAATCATTAAAATGACCCTCAACAGCGTGTCGATGAGTTTTAGTCTTACATATTCAACAATGAAAGGGCTGCATTATCAGTTCCTGCCAAAGTAACTGTATCGGTCAGCGTTATATCCAAAATTGCAAATGTGACTTTCATTGCCCCATTGTAAAAATGAGCGTCAACGTAGCATCAACAATCTTAGTTGTTACAAAGTTGAATCTCATAGGGCCACATGGTCACCTCGTGCCACAGTAAATGAATTGGTCGGCATTATTCCTAAACAGGCAAATGATACATTGGTTGCCGCATAAAAAAAATCACTGTCTACGGAGTGTGAATGATTTTTGGCCTTGCATGTTGTTAAAAACAAGGGCTGTGTGGCGACATTTGCTAATAATCGAACTATTGGCTGCCTTTCTAGGCAGAAATCCTTGCAACAACATTGCTACTATGTCCTAAAACTGAGTGACAACTAGTGTTAGCAACGGTTCCGGACCGTCACTTCTGGTCCGGGTCCGGGTCAGAACCGAACCGTTGCCAAATTGGCGGTCCGGGTGGTCATCACACCCGAACTGTCAATTCGGGTATGGTTCGATGCAAATCTCCCAACCTGTCTGGATTGGGCGGGTTGTCAGCGGGTCGCCCAGCGGGTCCATCTGTAGATTTATATAATGTTCTTATTTTTGCAGTTGGATAATTGAACATTATTATAATTAGGTATTCGGCAACCAATGATCTCTTTTTGGATGTTTTGCAATCTGCGACATTGATGATTTTGGAATACGAGTTTTTCCTTCCATACGTTGCATATTTGGCCATAGAGGCCGTCAATAGTTCTGTTATAAGCGCATTCATGCGGACAAAGCCTTGATTACCCAATATGCAAGACGAAATATTGTTGACACTCTGTTGACGCTCAGTTACATGATGGGGTAACGTATGTGTCATGCGCTGTTTCAAATGGAAAGGCTGCCGCGACATCCTCTATGAATCATTGTCACATTG
>Ga0307515_10015498_pt1 | contig 14038 bp, 15 predicted proteins | sample 17_EM_MG_FD_194513 | JGI IMG/M metagenome (GOLD analysis project Ga0307515, IMG submission 194513) | Populus trichocarpa ectomycorrhiza microbial communities from riparian zone in the Pacific Northwest, United States - 17_EM | ecosystem: Host-associated > Plants > Roots > Unclassified | place... | reverse complement strand
AACAACAAAAAAAAAAACAAAAAAAAAAACATAAAAAAAAACCAAAAAAAAAAAACTGAAAAAAACTAAAAAACACTGTCCCTAAAAAAAAAAAAAAACGCTTTAGCTACAGTGAATTCCCTATGTATTTTAGTATATTACTTAATATTTCCGATTTCATGTCAAATGTGGATCCAATCCCATTATTTAGCTCAACACTCCCTTGATTAAAAATCTTAATTTAAAAAATCGCTGTACTTTTTTGAGAAAAATTATTTTCAACAGCAGCAGGTCTAAAGAATTTTGGAGGAGCTGCAATATCCTTCATGCGTGCATTATAATACACATTTAAAGAGATGTTCGCTGTGTCAACGTCTGAGCTAAAGCTTTCTGTTAGGACAAATATGCCATTAACAAATTCCCTCTCCCTCTCCTTTTTTAAATCTTAGGAATAGTAGACTAAAAAAGAGTTTCTGCGTTAGCATCATCGTCAAAAAGGACGGAAGCTGAATAGGGCTGCAGAATATGAGAGTTTTACCACTACTCACCTAAAACCTAATTACTATGCTTTCTTCAAATGTTTCATTTTCTATATTAACAAGTAAAGTTGCATTCCACTCTGCAACCCGTTTCTTTTTCTCCGTTCCCGCCAGAGATAAATAGTCAATTAAACAATGTCGAATTCCTCTAACTACTACTCTTCCCTGCTAAAACTTTGCTGCGAAACCCGAAACCAAACACAAGCCAAGAAGCTCCATTGCCTCATAATCAAGTCCTTAACAAACCCAGAAACCTTTCTCTATAACAATCTCATCAACGCTTACAGTAAATTAGGCAATATAACCTATGCACGCCATGTGTTTGACAAAATGCCTCAACCTAACTCATTTTCATGGAACACCATGCTTTCTGCTTATTCGAAATCTGGGGATTTATCAACAATGCAAGAGATCTTTAGTATCATGCCAAATCGAGATGGGGTCTCTTGGAACTCGCTTATTTCTGGGTATGTGTGTTATGGCTCAGTCGTGGAGGCTGTTAAAACTTATAACTCGATGATGAAAGATGGAGTTTTAAATTTGAACAGGATTACATTTTCTACTATGCTTTTGTTGGTGTCGAGTCAAGGGTGTGTCGATTTGGGTAGGCAGATTCATGGGCAGATTGTGAAATTTGGGTTTGGGGCTTATGTTTTTGTAGGGAGTTCTTTGGTGGATATGTATGCTAAAATGGGGTTAGTTTCTGTGGCAAGTCAGGTTTTTGATGAGGTTCAAGAGAGGAATGTGGTGATGTATAATACAATGATTACAGGGCTTCTGAGAAGTGGGATGGTAAAGGATTCGAAGAGGCTGTTTCATGGTATGAAGGAAAGAGATTCCATTTCGTGGACAACAATGATCACAGGGCTTATACAAAATGGATTGGAGGCCGAAGCTATGGATTTGTTTAGAGATATGAGGCAAGAAGGGATGGCGATGGATCAGTATACGTTTGGTAGTGTGTTGACTGCATGCGGGGGGCTTAGGGCTTTGAAAGAGGGAAAGGAAATTCATACTCTTATAATTAGGAGTGGATATAACCATAATGTCTTTGTTGGTAGTGCTCTCGTTGACATGTATTGTAAGTGTAGAAGTGTACGGTACGCGGAAGCAGTGTTCAAGAGAATGGCAAATAAGAATGTTGTATCATGGACTGCTATGTTAGTGGGTTATGGCCAGAATGGGTTCAGTGAAGAAGCTGTCAGGGTTTTTTGTGACATGCAAAGAAACGGGATTGAGCCAGATGATTTCACTTTAGGAAGTGTTATTAGCTCATGTGCAAATCTAGCTAGCTTAGAAGAAGGTGCACAATTTCATTGTCAAGCCCTAGTTTCTGGGTTGATTTCTTTTATAACAGTCTCCAATGCGCTCATTACTTTGTATGGTAAATGTGGAAGTATAGAAGATTCCAGTCAGCTGTTTGATGAAATGAGCTTCAGGGATGAAGTTTCTTGGACTGCTTTGGTTTCAGGATACGCACAATTTGGAAAAGCCAACGAGACAATTGATTTATTTGAAAGAATGCTGGTCCAAGGTTTAAAACCTGATGCTGTTACATTCATTGCAGTCCTCTCAGCATGCAGTAGAGCGGGGTTGGTAGAGAGAGGACAACAGTATTTTGAATCAATGCTGAAGGACCATGGAATAATTCCTTTTTCTGATCACTACACCTGCATGATTGACCTTTTCGGTCGAGCAGGAAGGTTAGAAGAAGCCAAAAATTTTATCAACAAGATGCCTTTCAGTCCTGATTCAATAGGCTGGGCAACTTTGCTGAGTTCTTGCAGACTTTATGGCAATGAGGAAATCGGCAAATGGGCAGCCGAGTCTCTTCTAGAACTAGATCCCCAGAACCCTGCAGGCTATATCTTGCTCTCCAGCATCTATGCTGCTAAAGGAAAATGGAGCAATGTGGCCCAATTAAGGAGAGGAATGAGAGAAAAGGGAGCAAGAAAGGAACCAGGATTCAGTTGGATCAAGTATAAAAGCAAAGTTTATATTTTCTCCGCAGATGACCAGTCAAGTCCCTTTTCTGATCAGATATATGCTGAGCTGGAGAAACTAAACCACAAGATGATAGAGGAGGGGTATGTGCCTGATGCAAGTTCAGTTCTTCATGATGTTGAAGATTCAGAGAAGATGAAGATGCTTAACCACCATAGTGAGAAGCTTGCTATTGCTTTTGGGTTATTATTTATTCCCCATGGCCTTCCTATACGAGTGGTAAAAAATCTGAGGGTGTGTGGGGATTGCCACAATGCAACTAAATATATTTCCAAGATTTCTCAGAGAGAGATACTTGTAAGAGATGCTGTCAGGTTTCATTTATTTAAAGATGGAACATGTTCATGTGGAGATTTCTGGTGATATGCTTCTGTTACAGTTCAAAGCTGTGTGAACAAGATTAAAACCCAGCATGCACCAGAGGTTAACCAAGATCAAGATTTTTTGTGAAGTGGGACCGTGATGATGCCTGCTCTGCAGGAGTATCACTAAAGTTCTTGAGGAATCCTTTTTTCTCTATCTAGGATTCTAGAAGAATGCCTTTATTATCTTGAAAAAATCAAGGATCCGTGATAGTAAAAAATGCTGGTATGTCTCTAAACTTAAGCTACATTTTTTTTATCTTATTTAGTTCCATTTACCATGCCATGGATGTTATTCTCATGTATGTGACTCTAATGTCATCTATGTCCCATGCCCTTCTTCTATGCATCATAAGTTCTATGACATCACACACACACACACACACACACACACACACACACCAAAATCGAGCAGAAGTGTATGGCACAAAACCCTAAGTGGGATTCAGAAAGTATGGTCAGCTCCAAGTTGCAGCTGATAGTTCCATGTATCATCGATTTTACTTTGTTAGTGAAAAAACTGTTACATTGATCAAACTGGTGAGGCTGAGAATTATCATATAGCTGCCTATCTTTCTTAAGACACTTAATAATAACATTGCACCTCCATTTATCTGATTAAATCAATAAATAGATTCATTTGGGTTGAGAGCAGATCCTGAACTGTGTTATTAGCAGGTCTGCAGAACTCAATTTGAAAATTTGTCTAGACATGCCATACAAAGCAACAACCCACATCTGTGAAAAAGAATCAGTAAATTATTAGGGTGGTATATCACTGCTGCATCATGGAGTCTCCCTGGGCTCGCACGCTGACAACAAGTTACCTTTCAGAAATGAAATAATAAAGAAATAGGAGTATTTCCCATTTTGGAATCTGAAGGAATATAAATATACAAAAGGTAAATCTGAAGAACACATGGATGATGAGGACAGACTTCATTCATCTTGCTGTGATGTTTTGATGGACTCCTCTTGACTTTGTTGCTGGTTCTGCATCAGGTTGAAGAGAAGCTGGTTAAAGTGAAAAAAGAAAAAAAGGCATGATAGATTGCAACCTCAGTATGGGATTAGAGAAGCTAAGAAACCCGCAACTTGCTACATATGTCAATTACTTCAGCTACAGGAGCCCAATCACCAAAGTTCCTTTCAATAAACTGATAAGCTATGCCACTCTTATCCCTTCCAACTATAAAGAGGCCACCCTTTATTTCACCTTCTCCTTTGAAGTTTTGATCAATTCCCATAGCTTTTGCACGCTTGTAATTTGCAATAGCTCGGGGGTTGAAAATAAATCCTGATATAAATTTGTCCCTAAGCAGCTGCCCACCACCAAGAGCTTTGAAGAACTCCATACTCCTATCGAAGAGCACAACACCACCCCAATATCGAGGCCAGAAGTCTTTTACCTGCAGGCCAACAATAGCACATCAATTTTCCAGAGAGAGAGTTGATTAGATTGTGAAGCTGAAATTCTCTGGATACCTCTGACTCTATATGTTCATGGAGAACTGCAAATAATCGAATTCCCAGTGCATCAAATATGGGTTTTTTGGCATAAAGCTGGTGAGCTTCAGCCCTGCACATGATGCACCTGTTTTGAAATTCACAAGTAAAAGAAATGTCAATGTCATTGCATAAAGGACAGCTGACCATTCTTGAAAGTTGATTTATCCATGTTATTGGGTAGCTCTAAGACATTCAAGTTTAAATATTTTTCAGTACCTATTGAATGAGGTTTTGATTTCTTAAGTTTCCCACTTGTTACCCTCTCATCCAATTGTCATGTGTGATTACTCTAATAAACTCATACAGTTTGCAAATATGTGTTATCTCACACAAGTTTAGCTGATAAAGCAAGGCTATCTACACGAAAGCCACAACAAAGCAGAATACAGGTGTTTACCCAGGTCGCCTGATGCAAAGGATTACAGCTGGTTTATCTCGCCATAATTCTACAGCCTTCATTGGAGGTGTCTTGGTTTTCACCAAATGCTCCATCCCAATCTTATACTCTGGTGTTAGTTTCTGAACTGAGATGTTTTCAATAGAAGAATAAGGGGCAACACTGTCAACTACTGGAGGAGGTTGTACACAACCACATGCTCTGAGCTCAGCTGGCCCTGCAGCTACAATCCCTTTGAAGATGTATCCATCTTTAATCTTAAAATCAGCGAGTGATTGTTCAAGTGATTTATCATAATTCATACTACTAATGGTTTGCATCTTTTTTGAACTGACAGATGAATAACTCTTGAAATTGCTATTATTTCTTGAGACTGTGCTGTTCATTTTCCTTGCAGTGAGAGGAGCATATGATTTGAGCAAGGGATCTTCACATGCACCGGTTCTGTCCATGAAACGGGCTATGTGACCTCTCTTCATCCCAAAATGAGAGGAGAGATCCCCAGTGCTTAGGCTAAGAAGCTCAGGCAAACATTTCCAAGAGGCCTCTAGCTTATCCCCATATTGCAGCAGAGCACGATCATGCAGGTATGATCTGATTTCCAACGCATCCTAGAGTAAGAGAGAGAGAATTAGAAGTTGATAGTTTATAATGAGATGGTTCAAATTTCGACATGTTCCAGTAGTTGACAGTTAAGAAGCCAATGTTTGTTAAATAACAGATTTTGATCAAATGAAAAGCGAGAAGCAAATTCTAAGTAACCAACCTTTTGCTGCCGTGTCATGTTCATTGCATCTGTATCCTCTGAATTCATAATCTTCAAAGTCGGAATATCATCCCAACCTTCTTCCAACAACGTTGGAAGCAAGTCCTTCAAAACTCCATTACCTACAAAATCCTCCACTGAAAAGGAAGCCATTTTCCTCAGCAGCAGAGGATAGTGTGTTCTCTTGTTGCTCAACGGGACCTGGATGAACAAGCTGGTGTTGTCGTCCTCAAATATAAAATACACACCTTGAGTGTCTACTTGGACAATGTTAATGACGAAACATGGATTGGCATAAACCTTTTATACAAGTTTTCATATCTTTTGATAAGTTCAACACACCTGCCCTAGTTGATGAAAATATTTTATAAAATCTCCTTACACCGCACAGTTTGGTGACTTGATTGACCAAGCGTTTTGATATCATCAATTATAGTTATTTTGTCTTTTTGTATAGCATTGAACTCCATTTTCCTGTCCTGTTTACACCAACATTTGCAATCAGGTGGTACATGTCATGAGAAAGTATGCCATATTAGACAGAGAATGGAGGATAAAGTACAAGAGGTAGAAACAATGTGAACACTAAGAACATTGCTTGGAGACGGTCAAAGGATTGCCATAGAGATTGAGAGAAAGGAAAATGAAGCGGCCCAGGAAGAACCCAAGCAGTGGACGACGATAGAATATTGAAATTATAACAGAATTGACCCACAGTGGTGGTGGGTTTTCCTTTGCCGGCCGAAACCCACCTCATTTGATAAGTGAAATTTTGTGCCGATGTTGCGTTTGTCTAATATCGTCCAATGTCTTGCAAGTGACGTGGAATTTTTATTGAATTTGTAAACAATCCCCCCCCCCCCTTCCTTTCACATCGTTGCCTGCTGCCTGCAATACAAAATAAATAAAAAAAGCCGTTCGGTCCAAAAGGTATGAGCCATTGCTTTGTGTGACTTGGGAGACATACCCGTGCTTCAAATTGCCGCTCTTTTCTTGAATCACTTTGGGACAGTTTGGAACAAGAAGAGCGAACGATTGAAAATTTGATGATGGCTTCTCAGATGCCTTCTTTTGCAGATCTGGTTCAGGTGTACCGGATGTTTCAAGCATCCATTCTTGTCGAAACATCCGGTTCAGCCTTACTTGATGTTTTTGATTTGTCAATACGGAAAAGGCCTTTCAAGACCAGTGCCTTTGAACTTCCCCAGAAGCACTTGAGACACCACCAAAATCTTTTTCTTTTTTGAAAATAAAAGGCAAGCCCCAGCACCTTTTTTTTTTTTTTTTTTTTTTTCTTTAATTACATGAAACTACATCTCACATGCTTTTTCTATATTATCTCATCTTTTCAACTCTACCAAATGTAAAAACAAATAAATAAAGAGAATAAAAGATTTGGCTATTCATTAATGATTTCTTAGCATTCCCTAGCCAACACTGAATACTTCACATGATAACACCCCAATGCTTGATGTACATTTATCATGATGAGATTACACACAAAAACCAGAACTTGTTTGCATTCAAAAGCAGCAGTATATTACACTAGGATTCTACATGGTATAGTGGGAAGTAGGGAAATCAGGCATCTTATTCAAATGCCGTAGGATCTTCTCAGCCATCTGCCTTGTATCAATATCTCCATGGTGGAAAGCACTGACCAAAGTGGCAGGTAGCAACCTGTCCTGTGATATATCTGAAGCAGGCCTTTTCCCTCCTTTCAGCAAGAATCTATCAATTAACCAGAAGGATTTTTTCCGCAAACCTTCTCCCTTGTGCTCTTTCACAACGTTCAGAACATGCTGCGTGGCATTCACTTCACACAACATGCCAACACTCTTGTCGACATCGACTTTGTCATCTAACAAAGTACATATTGCTGACAATGCAGCTTCAACAACCTCAACATTCTCGTGGTCCAAACATGCCAGCAATCTCTCCACTGCTTTTGCATCAACTAAGCAGAATGTGTTTTGCGAGGAACAAGCCCCTCTATGAACCGGGCAGACTGGTAGTTTTCTCTTCTTTGATGATCCAGAAAATAGGAATTTTGGTGGGTAGAAGAGTTTCAAGAACTTGGTTTTCTTTATTACTGGTGGTTTTGATAGACTTATCGATTCCAATGAGAGATTCTCCAAGCCAACTGCTGCTAACCTCTGAACTTCATCACTTGATGTTTTCATGAGCATTTCTGTAAGTACTGAGGTGAAGTTGTAGTTTCTTGCTAGAAACAGAATTCGAGGTTCGTAAAGTGTGGTTGTGAATCTGACTAGAATGCCCACAAGTCCTTCCAAGTAAGGAATTGCATACCTGCTTGTTCTTATACCAGTTCTTTGGATTTGATTGATTTGTTGTAGGATTGCAGGGACTGTGTTCTTGCTGAGAAGAGCGAGATTTAGTGTCAGGCTCTGGTGGGGGAGTTTAGCAAGAAATGTTGCTGAAACTGCCTGCTTCTGTGTGATTCGGCCTGTTTCATTTTGGCCAAGGATTAGGTTCTCAGGTTGCCCTGCAGTTCTGCATAGTCTCTCTGCTATAGAGTGTCCCATGTAAGGTATGAGCGCCATGAGTAGCTTGATTGCTACGATCCCAAGTTCTGCATGGGGATTATTGAGGAGTTCAACCAGGGTGTTGCTTGCTTCAATCTCTTTGACCATGGAGACAATGGTGCCCATTGATTTGGGAGACTTTGTCAGGCACAAAAGAACTCTAATGAGATTGATGTTGAGTTCAACAGGAGTGGAATGTTTGATCATGTCAATGATGTTATACAGAACATAGTCTGAAGCTAATCCGTGATAATTTACTTGGAGGTTCTCAAGGTCGATCCCAGCCTCAAATATATTTGCAAGTATTGCAGCAGCTTCACCTTTTGAGTTAATTGGTTCACCATTGATTCTTCGAGTGAGCATCTCTTCAACCATGATTTGAATAATTCCAGATTTTGCAAGTATTTTGGCGTTAGGATGGTAGGATGAAATCTGTGCTAGAGCTTTGAATGCCGCTGTTCTGGTCATAGTGTTTCCACTATGCACCATTTTGATGAGAGCAGGAGAGGCCCTCTCAGCCACATAAGTTTTGCTGTCATGTCCTAGTGCAATTTCCCCAAGGTATCCTGCCATTTCTGTCTGCATCTCCTCAGTACCTGTTTATTTTGAATCTTCATTGACTTTGTTGTGAGAGCATATTTATTTGTATGTACATAAGGAAATTATTTTTTATTATTTAAACCATCCAGAAAAACCAAGTCTCTTGAATTTGTTAGCCGCTATCTTAAAAAAAAAAAAAAAAATATTCTGCCATTCTGTACTTGCTATGCTTATGGTAGAGTGTGAGAGCATTAGAAGTTACCTTCAGTGAGATGCTTTAGAAGGGGTTCCAAGAATCCATTTTCCGCCATCATCTTGATATTTTCTGGAGACCTCTCTAGATTCCTTAAGATTTCATCTGCTGTTTCTGAAGAGAAGGCATCGACAGACAGATTATATTTAATTCTGATTAGCATCAGAATTCCTCCAGGAACTGACCCAATCTTTTCCCATAATGATTGGGACCTTGATATCTCAAGTAATAACAGTAATGCCGCATGCCTTATGGGCCGGTGACCAATTGACATCATCTTGATTACTGTTGAAATGTCGACCATTTCAGAAATCACCATCTGCACAAAAAATCACCGAAGTTGAGTTATAATTCCTGAAAATTCCAGTGGCTTATTTCTAGACAAAATTGTATTCACTCATATTTAGATTCAATTCAGACCAAAGAGAACAATTCGAATTACTGAAGCTTCTTTGAAAGTTTCCATGGTTTGGTCAATTATGGTAGTCTTGTAGCTAAATAATTGCAGGTGAGGTTCCTTACAGGCCAGTGACTGATTCACATCAAAGCCTCCCGCCAAGGGAATGGCTTAGTGGATTATGAGTTGGCCAGTGATTAGCAGTCCTTGCGCAAAATAGGGTGGAGAAATTTAGGTTTGTTGTTGAAATTGATCAATTTTTGAACCAGATGATATTAGCAGGAATTGGTAACCAAGTAAAATTCTCTTTTTCTACATCGCTCCATTCTCAAAATTGTGAGAACGGAAACATACCTGTGACTTCAAATTTCCTCCAGGTGACTTGCTAAAAACATGACAAACGCCCACAAACACACACATACTCTTATCCTTTTCTTTTATTTATGATATTACGTAAAAAATTTAGGAAAAAAGAGCTGAACCTTGGAAACATCGTCCTCTTTGGTCAATTCTCGTAATAACTCCAGCGCTTCATAGATAACATCTCTATCTCTGTACTCCAGAAGCTTAAAAAGCAATGGAAGTATTCCAGCATTGTGAACTTGTATCTTGTTATGTTGTTTCCTTTTGCAAATTTCTTGCAAATCTCTTATTGCTTCAAGAACCATACTTGGTGAAGCGGACAAAACTAAAGCTGAACGGGAACATTTTATCCTTGCCACTTCATTTCTTTCTTTCCATTCCTCTATTGTGGTCTTCAGAGCTACGTTTGTCCTTAGAACTCTACTCAACAGCTTCTTCCCTGTAATTGGGCAGAAAATTTCTTGTGAGTTCTCGGACTCTTCCAACCACTTGGTAATTGCTTTCCTATCATATGTCTCTCCACTTTGTATGGTAACTGGATCATCCATAATCTGCTTTGTTAACGGACAGAAGAAAGTTTCATACATTGGCTCTATGTACTCGGTCATCTTTAGCAATGATGTTGATGAGCTGCTGCTGCTGCGTTTCCTTTGCCTGTTGAAACTTGTGGGTTTCTGGATTTCTATGAAGTGTGGGGTATTTAAGAACCGGGAATTATCTGTGGACACTTCAAGACTGACAGGGTAGAGATCTGATTCTACCATTACAGGTTCTTCGTTTGGTTCCTCCTCCGAGAAAGACTTGTGTGGATCCAGCTCTTTGGTCTGCAATGCTTGGCTTTGGCCAACTTCAAAATGAGCACTTCGCATTTCATTTGAAAGAGCTTGGACAGCAACTTCTGCATATTCTTGGTCCTGAAATGTTGATGAAGGTATCGAGCTCAAGCATTCGCCCATGTCTTCTATCACCCTTTCCAGCAGTGATATGGTGCTTTTCAATTCAGAATCAAAATTTGAGTTGGTGCCTCTTTGACATTTGTTTACAAGATCCTTGGCCTCAGTGATGCTTCTGGATAGGGATTGAAGGATCACCATTGCATTTTTCGGGGTGTGCTCAGTTGTCTGCAACTCCATTATGACTGGGAAAACTCGGTAGAGGTAGCATCCAATTTCAGCAAAGCTTTCCTTTTCTTGTTCTATGCAAGTTACAGATTCAATGATCTCTGAAATTGATGTCAGCAAGGATTCAGCAACACTAGCCATAGCAGTTGAATCTTTGCTGAGCTGGAGAAACCAAAAAAAAAACAAGAAGAAGAGAAGATTACCATACCTCTCAAGATCAGATGCTTTTTTTTTTAAAGTTTGATTATCGGCATGAAACTTCAATTAAGAGCTTAGGAACTCAATTCTAGGTAAATTTGTAGATTCCATTTAAGCAGGACACTGAATTTAGAGAATATTCTCAACCAGGTAATAGTTTAAACTTACCCAAAATAGGGGGGGAAAAGAGAAAAACACAATCACTTCGATGCCATAGCATATTCATTTTGAGAAAACATGCAAATGGAGGTAGGATGTCAAAGAATTTCTTCTATCCTTCTTTTCAATGAATGAAAATAGGACAAGCATGCTCTGGTGCTTTACTGACATTTTAATTCCTTAAAATCTGAAGTTTCTAAGTGATTATGTTGTCCATGGTTCCGGACTTGTTGCACAAATTGTGCTTCAAAACAAAACAAACGTAACTAGCAGAAGTTTAAGGTCACCAGATTGATGTGCCTGTAAAAAAAAACCTGAATTTGATAGCTGACTAGTATTTTTTGACACCAAGTGGATGAACAAATTTGGCAGGCTACTCCCTCTTTTGTTTGAAAATGGAATTTTTGAAGCCAAAATATCTTGAACTCTTTCCACCCAACTCTAATCCTGAGAACCAGATCAAACGCAGTGGTGTATGCACATGGAAGTTGATTTAAAGCTTAATTCAGTTCAAACTTTTGAGGCTTACTCAAACTTTTAAATACTAGACAGAAGCAAGATACAATTGACAATCACATACCGACATCGAACCAGAGCTACCACTTCTGATGCCTTCCAGGTACATACACTTGACCGGTCTCTACTTGGGTAAGCAGCAACTTAGTCTTGTTGTAGAAGGCATCCCAGAAGACAATATATTTTACCAATGAACAAGTCTCTGATAGCTTATGTATACTATTGCTAATCTTACCAGCAAGTGATTTACGTTCGCAGAATGCTATAATTTACTGGCCAACACCAACGACTGAAATATAATAATACTACGTATTTTGGAGTGTGACAGTATCCTTTCTATATCGATGCTTGAGATAAACAGCTTGTCAAAGGAAGCTATAAGGCATAGAAAAAGAAGACTCGGTCAGCTGACTGTATTGGGACATGGGGTGTTGACAAATTGCATGTAGTTTGGTTTAAGGTTACTATCCGACTTTAGCAGGTAACCTTCAAGATGTAAGCTTCATGGATCGGTATTTGTTGCAAAGTCAATATGCATTTTCTCAGTCAAGTAGACCTCTCTATTTCCAGACGCTGCAGCGTTAAGTAGAATCATAATTTCATTGAAGTTGGAGATGATTTTATGCTGTTATGGCAGATATATCTGCTTTTAATCTCCCAACTTTAGTACATTCAAGGTACTGATTTGATCATGCCGGCAGTCTTCTGATCTGATGTTTGGAGAAGGATTGGCCTTTAAAAAATAAAAAAAAAGACTTGCTGCAGGGGATTAAACTACTGCTTTGACTTTCAGTACCGTGTAAAATTTGTTAGTGGTAGGATTAGTCAATCTACCTGGTTATATTTTATGAAACTCGTTGAATTCAATGTGATTCAGATTAATTTACTTTTCTCTCGTACGCCATGGCAAAAGATAATCCCTTTCTTTTTCCAGAATTTGTAACTAATTGGGTTAAGAGGCATCTGCACACAGCGAACAGGACAAACAACTGTCCTTTCAGAGACCAAAAAGCTAGTTTTGTAACCGTGTTGATAAGAATGCTAGCAATGCACTGATCAATGGCGCTGGGGTCATGGCATTGCCTGCAACCATGAAGGTGCTTGGACTTGGCCTTGGGATTGGTTTGATAGTGTTCGTTGCTGTGCTCACTGACTGTTCTGTTGAGATGCTCTTAAGGTGTAGTAAGGCTGGAAAGGCGGGAGACTTATGGTGGGCTCATGGGTGATGCATTTGGGAATGTTGGGAGAAGAGTGCTTCAGATTTTTGTGATGCTTAACAATGTCAGGGTCCTCATTGTTTACATGATTATCATTGGTAAGTGTGCGTAACTGCATATGAATCTTGATAATTGGTTTGATAATTATGCATTTTGCATTTTAATTCGTGGGTTTGAGACAATTGTGTGAATTACGTGCTTCACTTTAATTTAGTCTTATGGTTAAGAACAGAGATATCTCAGATTGAAGTGGCTGTTATTTGCTGATATCTATGAGGGTGTCCAAGTTTATGGGGCGCATCAGTGTGCGTAACTGCATGTGAATTATCATTGCTTGCTAATCATGCTTTTCCATTTCTTTTGTGGTTTTGAGATTACCATGTAAACTGGGTGATGCAGTTCTAGATAGTTGTTTTGCATACGAGTAGAGGAGTCAGTAGGCAGTGTACTTCAATGCTGGGATTAGTTACCAGTTCGAATTTAATCCAAATTTATATCTTTTGGGAATTGGTTGGAATGTGCTCTTACCTATTAATAGGTTTTTGGTTCACACGATCTATTGTGTCCAATGCTTGTCAAAAAGCATTCGTAACTAATCGTGTAGGCGATTTTGGTTTATTATTAGGAATTATTAGCTAAGCTATTAGAAATGTACCAATTATCAGGGATCTGGACCTAAATAACTGATTGCGGATTGATTTTTCTGATGTCAATTTTATGTAGCGCCATCAAACTCCTAGTTTTGGAGATGCTAAATGGAATAGGATTATAAATAACATGTACAATTAAAGTGCTTTTATTTTCAAAACCCCCCAAAATTACAAACATAAAAGCTGGAAGCTCTTAGCAATAGTGAAGCAGTGCAGCTGACAGCATGTGATGGCAGCTGTAAAATTGCAATACATGCCTAAAGTTGCTGAGCCAAAACTTCAGTGGGAGATGTGATGTTTTGAAATTTAATGAGTAGGTAAAAGGCAATAAAGCCCTTGAAGGCTAAAAATGGGTATAAATGAATAAGGGGTATTGTAGTAATTAAACAAAGAGTTGACCGGCAACGCAGGAGTGGTGCCGGAAGGACACCCCGCCCGCGCTAAGCCTCAAAACGGACATATCAAAAGAATAATGTATTCAAAAATACGCAGCATTTCATAATCTTCAGAAATCTTATATTA
>Ga0307515_10015497_pt1 | contig 14038 bp, 6 predicted proteins | sample 17_EM_MG_FD_194513 | JGI IMG/M metagenome (GOLD analysis project Ga0307515, IMG submission 194513) | Populus trichocarpa ectomycorrhiza microbial communities from riparian zone in the Pacific Northwest, United States - 17_EM | ecosystem: Host-associated > Plants > Roots > Unclassified | place... | reverse complement strand
TGGGTTGCGCGCGATGCGCAGGCTACCAATGTAAACATAAATACTGTATCTTTGCATGAGAGCTGTGAGCGTATCGCATGTGTTCCAAAGATTTCAAGATAAATACACCAATGCATGGACAAACAGCCGCAATGGGCACAAATGAGGCGGGATCGTTGAGACAAGTGGGCGCGTGCACGCTTCAGTTCGCATGCGCGCGACACAGGCACAAGAAAGTTGGGCTGCGTGCCATGCGCGAGCTACTGATACAGCTCGATATACCTACCGTGAATTATGCGAGTGATTTTCGAAATAAGAATAAGACTACAAATGGCTACTAAACTGCTGAAGGAGAGCCTACTAGCCACTTCATCGGTGAGACGCGCGCGGCACAAAATCCTTTTTTTCTGTGTTCCTGGCGCGGCACCAAGCTGCGCGTTGCGCGCACGCCATCCTGGAATATGCAAGTTGACCGTATATCCTTGGTATTTTGGCCCAGGTAAGCCCAAGGCCACACTAATGCGGCCGTACCTCTAAAGTGTTCATTGTTGTGCTGTTCTGCCTATTCCGAGACCATCGGAATGTCCCCGCAAGACACCGGGGCACCTGTCAATGGTACTTTTGTGGTGCGCGCACTTGTAATCGGTCGTAGTTTTCTCGATGCAGAGCGGGAAAGAGGCCCGCGTCGGTCTTTCAGCAGCTACCACTGAGTCTTATATATTTTCTGGCAATTTACAGGGTGGCCCAGGCGGTCGTGCAGGACGAGTGACGCAATGCCCATGGATGGTATAGTTGAACGCGCGCAACCTAAGGCGGTTGCGCGCGTGTCAGTTGGACGAAGGGCAGCTGGCGTCAATTGTTGGGACGCGTGCAGCCGACCCCTCAGAGGGGTCTTATAGACAAAGAGAATGGCACCCCTCGGAGGGGTCCGAAAGTGGTGGCCCGAGGTGGGGCCCGATGGAATTAGCGACGGAACCCACGGGGAAACCGTCGCATTCACTCGGACACCGGCCTGTCATGAGACCCCTTAACCTTTTTACGACATTCCATTGGGAACTCTGTGTGATACGACGCCGGGAATACCCCAATCCACGAAAGTGGATCCATCCTCTCGACGGACCTAAGGGATCGCCAATAAACGACTACGCTCATGGGGAACTCGCTTGCCCAGCCTCTATCCGTCTTGAGGATATACATACGCATCGCTTACGGCGACGCACACCACTGGAGGCGAATCCCTCACTCGTCGTGGACCCAGGGGGCAAGGGACTACGTCACCTCTACCTTACGGGTGCTAGAGGTACATCCAGGATCACGCTCCTCGCCCTTCACATGCCAACAGTTCACGAATCTACAAAGGGTTAGTAAATTGCAGCAAAACATTCGCGATCTGCGAACCCGGATTAGAGCTTGATCACAGGAGGGTTTTAATCTTCTCGAATGAGAAGATAGGACTCTCTGGGAGTTCGTTTTGGCTACCCTAGCCCAACGACGATCATTACAGCCGTTCCACTCGCAATCGGAAGAGGAAGCCTCAGGGCCATCTAGTGGACAGTTGGTCATGGGAATACTCTCACAAAACGATGGAAAGTCCAGGGGAAACCGTTTGCTCTTCAGGAATGAGCTCGTTCTCCGTCGTTCATGTTCGTAACCCCATTTTTATGGCCAATGCAAACCTCACAACCTGTCGAGCAATACGGCCTCGGATGGTGCGACGTTTATCACTACATCAACTCAACGTCACTCCTCAAGGCCTCGCTCCTCTCGGTGCGCGGGGTCGTCGGGTGCACGTGGTCCTGGGGACCGATCCTCGGCTGCTTTCGGAATTCCACACCAAACGGATGCTATGGGTCCACTATTTACATGGCACCACTATGGCACCGGTTGGAAGGGTTCACTCCAATCGTTCATCGTCGCCTACATATACAGTGCTAGTGCACCTCCCCAGGTATTCGCGACCTCAGAGTTTCTGCGGACTGCCTCCTTCCTTACGAAACCCTCGTCGGTATGTTACTCTAGCGGGGATTAGGAAACGCCGCTGTTCTCCTACTACCGTCGTGAACGTGGGCCCCTATACGGCCGTCACCGTCGGGATACCACCAACGGATGGAGCCTGTCTTTTGTACGACAATATGCAACTGGTTCCTTTCTTCTGTCGGCCCCCTGGACCCGCTCCCAATACAGGAACAACGAAGGGTTCCAGTAACCCCTATTCCCGGACCGTTCCCTGTCACCGAACCCCGGTTTCGTGTTCTCAAGGATTAGGCGAACATCGGTACGGCACTAGCTATAAAAGCCTCGGGGGGGGTACACTGTTCCCAAACCGGAAAACCTGCCCAGTTCAAGGCTTCGATAGCTACGTGGTACTCCCTCATCCCCCATTCCAACAATTTCATTCGATTTGTGGCTCTGGTCGCCAAACACTCGGGAATTCTGCGAATTCTTGAAGGACTTATTCACTCCTACGAAAAACTCGAAGTATACAGTCCTGGCGACCCTCAAAACTTCCTGGTCTGTTCAAACGATTCGGACCGCGCCAAGGTCGTTCCCGTACGGGAACTGGTCCGCCTTCAATCTACATGACCAAAATCACCCCTCCCCGTTTCCGGTGTCTCTGAGACTCGATCTTCCATCTTGTCCTCGGGTGACAGTTTCTCTCCCCATTTCCGACCGACGCGTCCTCAGGTCGACGGTTCCAGTGGCACCCGGGTCCGACGGTCGGTCAATTCGCTACGCCGCTCCATCTCGGGTCAACAACGCCGGCATCGTCTTCGGCCTCACTCAAGTCGTCATCAAGCCACTCACCTCGCTTGACCGGACTGAGCCCGCCGACCCTACCGGGTTCGCGTTCTTTGGGGACGTCAGTGCTCCTCCGGGTGGCGACAGTATCGTTACTGCCGATGTCGCCGGGGGCCTCACTGCTGTCACGCTACCCATCTCCATCTCGCCGGGCACCCGTCGCCCTAGGTCCACAATCACCCTCGGGAGGCTGCCCCTGTGTGAGGGCGGCAGGAAGAACCTATCGTGGGCTCATCTCCACTTAGGCACGTCATCAACCAGATGAACCCTCGGTTTTTGCGAAGGTTTATCTGGTGAGCCCTCTACGAACTCTTCCATTCGTCTTTCGAGTCGTATCCCAAGGTCGTCCGGCGGTCAGGACGGGGCCCTCCAATCCCTTGGTCGCCAGGGACTCAGGGAGACCTTCGGAAGCCTATGCGTAGTCAACCTCAATCGGCGTCAATAGTGCCTTCACCCTCAAATTCAAGTACTCGCGATACAACCGCTGCACTGTCTTCGCCACGCTCGAGCCGGTTGCTCACAACCACGCCATTCGTCGGTATGGTTGTGCCATTGGTATCAACAACGAACTCGTATCACTACGACTGGGGTCTGTCCGACCCGTCGACCACGTCTCCTGTTGTTCCAACATGCCGAATTCCTGCTCCGGGATCACATTCACCAACTGAACCCGGTTGTTACCTTCGGTTTAACGACGGAATCATCACCCGGGAATCAGATTCCCTACAACACTGCTGCGATGGATCCCACATTCCGCCTGGCACTCGGGGATTCCGGTACAACCTCGTCGCTTATCCCTACGGATCGTCGCCAAGGATCAATTCCCCTTACTGGATTGGCGGTCGCCGTCCCCACTACGCCAATCCTCACACCCGCGGTCATGTTGGACAGAATTGCATGGCTTACCCCAACGGGGAGCCGGGCCTTTTCAAGTCATTGGATGAGTACATCAATATGGTACACTCCACTGCTATTGGTAGGGGCTCCGAAGTTCCCCAATCACTGTTACGAACACCTGCTTCGGCGCGTCACACTATCCTACCTCTAGTCTCACAAGTCGATCTCCAACGAAGGACAAGTCTTACGCTTCAATAACGGATTTCGGATCGTCATTCCCGACGGAAATTGGATCAATTAGAAGACGTTTCGCCAACATCACAAAAGGAGTTCTTGCGAGTAGCCTAGGCCAAATCACCAAACCCACCTACATGACAAGCCCAAGTGAGGGAAAGCTCGATGACAACCCACCATTACCAACTTCGGTGACGATGCCACACACAATCAATTCTGGGCTATCGAATTTGATTCGACTCGTCGCTACTACATCGAGCCTCCCCCTCACACTGGTGCATTCTATCATTACAGCTATTAAGTCATGAAGGAACTCGCATACTACAATGAACTCCTCCGTATTCCGCTTCTACCAACCGGAACTATGGGAAACGTCCTTCTTTCATCCTTCTTCCACACTCTGAACTTGTGAAAATAGGACATAAACCACCATCCTCGGACTTATGATGGTTCCGACCGAAAAGTCTCAGTCCCTACAGCATGAGCACTTGCGTCCCCTTCGACAACAACATCGATCCTTCGCTTCCGGAACTAATTGACGCATTCGAACGGAGTAATTAGATATGGAATAGTGCGTACGTCAAGACACGGGGGGGTATGTTATGGAACGGGTACTGGTTGAAGGTTATGACTTGACGCACGCGTGCGTCGGGAAGGAATGGGGTACTTATTGAGGTTGATCTTGGTTGTTATCCTCTGGGAGGATAATCTTTTGATAGTGTTTCCAATTGGTTACTGCTTGTATCGCGTGCTAAACCGATTTCCTTTGTTACCGTGGTGGTATACAAAGAAATCGGCGCATGCGAGAAACCTATGTAATATCCAAAGCTCCACAAACTGCGGATGCATCGCTAAGGGAGTCATCTGGTATGATTTCCGCAGCCGCAGTTGTGTTGACGCGGACCCCGCTGCGGAGAGTGCACCTATATAAGGGGGCTCTCCTAGCGGACTTTAATATATCATCTTTTTACCACAAACCATTTATCCACAGCGCCTTAAGAGCCCACTAGCAATCCTATCTAATAGAGATAAGGAGTGCAAGGGACAGTAGGCCCGGGACAAAGAACCGGTACTGAAGACATCACTGTCAATCGCGCGCACTGCTCCGTTCTCATCTTAGATACTCTATTACTCTTCGTACCTTGTGTTCTGATCTATATCTGAGGTCTAAGAACCTATAGAACATTTCGTATAGATTGTTTAGAATTCCATTCCATCGCTCTATACACTATATTCTACCAATACTGCGGGCCAGTGCTACAGGTTTACTATATACTATTAAACGCGTGTATACAAAGCTAATTAGAACTAAATATCGTATATACGTGGGACTGAAGGAAGAGTCCCCAGGTTTAAACCCAGGCTATTAGACGTTGCGTTTATTATCAAATATTCTACGAAACGTAACATTTGGGGGCCTCACTGGGAAATAAACCTGCAAAACCCCTATCGGAGTTTTACCTCTATACTCTCCGATACACGCCTACACCCTATACGCTCATCCGATATCCCATCGGATTGCTTCCGTTCCCTCTAGGACATGTCCTTACGAGGAAACCGACCACCTTCAAGGACCGCCTCTACCTCTCATAGGCGGACCTCTATACCAACATCCTCGGCTCCTGGAGAGCCGTACATAATTCCACCACCCAATGGTGAAGACCCAGATCCTGGGAACGACCCACCTTGCAATTGGGATGATAGCAGCGAGGACGAAGCAGACGCTGCTCCAGACAATATGGTATTACCAAGGTTACCAATGAGCACCCAGAACACTCGACAATCATGGTGTTCATCGAGTCGCTCCAAATGGTTCATTGGTACATATCCTCGAAATCCCGCCACTACCTCTCTATCACAAATCGAGGTGCAACCCAACCAAATTCGCACAACAAGGAGCAATGAAAGTATCAGGTCCCTTGGGGGAATCATAAGAAGAGCCACTGCGGCAGCACAACCTCGAACCACTTCGGAGGTCAAGGCCGCGCAGGGAGACAGTTTACGATGCTCCCATGATAATAAAACCTCCTTCATTCCGGATTGGGAAGCCGACACCATCAATATACCTGAGGATTACTTTCAACAAGTCGACAACGATGAGGAACAGCAGAACTATACCCCTTACATTCTACCTACAAGTCCTGCCGTTTCTACCGAAAACATTCGAAAGAAAGAGCGTTCCAATTGGAAAATGAGAGTGCCATTTCGGAACGAACGGGTTTTTCGAACCGACGAGACGCTGGAGAAGCCTTGGGAAGCTCCACTCCTACGCAATGCATCTCCACACACTACCTCATGCACTGGGAAACGTACCCCCTTCATCCCACCTGGGGATATCATTGGTCACAATAATGATGAGGACAAGAAATCATGGAGACGCACTCGATTCAACCCGTTTGCTCCTGCTCGACTGGACACTGGACGTTTACGTGCAACGGTCGCAGCGATGCGTGTCGGAACCCTTGCTACAGTTCCGGAAACACCGCTAGATATTGGCTTCGGTCGTCTCCATGACTCCATCATGTTGTCACAAAATCTAGATAGCACAACCATTGTCATCCCTCAACAACTCGGCAATGGCGAGCTCTCCCCGGGACATGAACCGCCAGAAATCAGGCCCACTGATAGTGTGATATGGATAGAAAGTCTTAATGATTATGAAAACGGACTATCAGATGACGAGGATGACCACAGTGGACGCTACGGACCCCCTAGCGGAAACCCCAACGATCCTGACAACTACGGATCGCCGGATCGTGGACTGCCAGGAGGACCGCCGGAAATCAGGCCCACCGACAGCGTGATATGGATTGAAAGTCTTCGTGATTATGAAGACGGACTATCGGACAACGAGGATGATCACGGTGGACACTACGGACCCCCTAGCGGAAACCCCAACGATCCTGACGACAACGGATCGCCGGATCATGGACCGCCAGGAGGACCGCCAGGAGTACCATTTGGAAATCCAGACCAGGGGATTCCCAGACATCCTGGAGGACCTCACCCCGCTCCCGGAGACGAAGGACCCCCTGGGGGAGGACCCACCAAAGGACTTCAACTCCCTCAAAACTTCCAACGTGGATCTCAGAGTCCTCAAGCGCAAGCATTGCCCATCAATTACGGGTTTAAATTCGAGAGAAATATCAAAATTTCCAATACTCCCCAAGGGGACGGAAATGGCGATTCCATTCTCGAAGAGCTTGATGGGCTCAACCATGTAGCGTATCGAAACCAAAGCATATATGACAATTTGAGTCAAATTACGCCACGCCGACTCACTGACGCAACCCAGCGATGGTTTCACATGCCCGAATCCCTGATGCAAGAACACGACCAGCAAAGCTACGGCAACCTCAAAATGGCCACAAAAACTTATCTCATCAACCAGCAATGGTTCGATAAGATGAAAACCCGAGTTCTTCGCATGTGCTATCACTGGAAGAGCCATGAGTTGGGGATCCCTAGCGATTGTTTCCATCACAGGTTCCAGATGATTCAAGAATTATTCGTACAAATATCATCCGGAACTATAATGGAAACCGGGAACGTCGCTCCTCAATACTGGAGAGTCCTAGCCGGCGCTTCAAGAATCAATGCGATCGCCAATCTTCAAAAGCACATCAAATACCATAAGAAAGGCTTCATGAGGAGTTCAGACACCCAAACCCAAGACCTCGAGAGACGGCCCAACGCTCTCGAAGGACGACCCGCCAATTGGTCTGCGGAATTGGCTCGCACTTATGAAGCCGAGACGGAAACGGACCTCACCAAGAAACGACCCCTCAGAAGCAAGTTTACGGGTTCTCATGCACAACTATCGGACGACAAATTCCCCAAGAACGACCAAATGGTGTCGATAGGAGAAACTCCTCAGGATAGGGGAGCCCGAGCACGCCAGTATTGCGGAAGTCCCAATCATGAGGACTTCGACCACCCGTTTAATGGAACGGACAATCAGACCGCTAAGGCCTTCCTATCGGCTCTCTATACGGGAGCCCTCGGAGCCTTCGCAGCGTATGAAAAATGTCGTTTCGACGGACGGTGTTCCGACAAGGATGATGCTATGGCAAGCATCTCAGCGATAGAGGAAGAAACAGATCCTCAAGACTTCCCCGAAGGAGGATTTTCCCTCCTCTCTAACGCAGATCAGGATCCCCTCGATCCTTCTTCGCCCAGAGAAGAGATCAACCCTGGAAAAGCCCTAGAGAGTTATTTTGGTCGGACTGATAATGAAAACCGAAAAATCTGCGATAAAAGATCACTCAACGACTTGATTCTCAAAAATTATTGTCTCGCCAAAGACAAGCAAACCAACAGCGCTACGCTGGAACTCTCAAGTGATAATCAAGCTACATTCATTACGTACTCAAGTCTTCTCAAAAATACCGAAAAAACGAATCAAATTTCCAAGACATTCGACAAGTTGTCGCTTCACGATGGGAAGCTACAGGAAGGGATGCATAAGCTCCTCGACTTCACATCCCATGAATGGAGGGAAATGGATAATTCATTCAAGAGACGAGCGCACCTTCCCATTGGAGTCACCCCTGGCCTTAGGGGTAAATCCAAACGGCGAATCCATTGGCATCCGGGAATCGCTATCCTCGTTGGATCCTCATGTCGAATTCTCCTTGGGTTGATCAGTACCAACTTCCCCGCCTCCGATCTCGGGTTGCGAGAGGGCCCTCAGTTCTCGGAGCAGCCCCTTTCCTACTGCTTGATCAACAAAGAATGGAGGAATCCAGGGATGATTATAGTAGCAAGGAATCAAGGACGCCAATTCCCCACTAGGATCGCCGCCACTCTAGTTCCCCAAATGGCTACTCTCGTCATCGATCCCGCAGGGATCTATGGCGCCGAGATTGACTCTGGCAAGTTCCTCAGGGTAACTTTCCGCGTTAAGCTCCCTCCAAAAGCCACCCCTGGAAGCGCTGCGTACGACTTATACACTCTGGACGACCGTTCCATTCTTTCACATTCGCAACTCCTTATCCCCGCTGGACCTTCGTTTATGATCCTCTCTTATTCTTACGGACGGATAACCTCGGGATCTGGACTTTCGGGCAAGAACCTTTTGAAGGTCACCAACGGGGTTACCAACGGTGACTATAGGGAAACTCCCAAGGCCTCGTCTCATTATCACTATGGTTCACTGTTCCAAGCCACCCCAGAACAGACCATGGTGCAGATCCTGTTTCTTCTACTACGCCAGCCCCTGGTGACCCGAGCCAGATGTTCATCCAAAACTTCGGGAGGACCCGACGGATTTGGATCCACGAACATCAAGACCATCGCTTGCGGGGCAGTCAAGTTCCAGCCTGTCGCTAGAGGAGCACCCGCTGCCACCTTCCTCGGCGCACATCCCTCCCAAACTGCCATCAGGCTCAACACACCTGACGGGCCCAACGCTAAAGTGGTTACGAGGTTGGGATACATCAATTCATCAGTATCCTCGAAGCCATTAGAACAGCTGCGGCCACCCCCGAGGCCAGGGGAGGGACGGCTCATCAAGAATGACCAGATCATTGGGCACTCTTCAAGTATGCACTACTTCCCACGAGATCTACGCCTTGGAACCGCAAGGGAATTCGTTTACATGCGGCTCGAAGCTTATATCGTTGGGAATATGAGCGCCCCTCTCATACTGGGAAATGATTGCGCGGACAGGTGTTCCCTGTCAATCGCCTGGGAGGACAACACCGCTAGCATACAACGGAGTACTCCTGGAAACTTCCTTCTCCTAGAAAGCTCAGTTAATCACCCGTGCTTGCACATTCAAGCACTGCGGGCCCGCGCCCAGACTATCCAACATCGCAGGAACAACCGAAATCGGAACCAATGGAACCGTCCCAGCGAAATGGTAATCAAGCACTCGAAGGCCATTCCACCTTGGACAATCGAAGGGCTGGAATTCCGGCCTGCTCGCCCAATCAAAAGTACCCCGGCCATCACGCCCTACTACAGGCAAGCGGGAGTGATCAGTAGTTCCACCCTCATCGATTCCATCATTTCCCCCACCATTCGGTGTTGTCGCGTCACTAGTGACACCAACACCCCTATCCGGGCCCTACCTTCTGGTGTGATCGGAATCGTCAAGCCCGATCAGTGCTATGACACGGGGCCACTGGAGCGCGCCTTTCGGGTCCGGAACTTCTTCACTATCGTCACCCCTATCCTTCAAGATCAGAAGGACGAATATAATAGTTCCGAGGAACGACTATATCAGGATCCTCAAGCCGATTTGCCCCCGAGCGAATCAGAACTTGCAAAGGCACTGGGGCACGAAGCTGTATACCCCATGGAACTTCCTTCTCCGCTGAACTTCAACGCGCAACTGTTGACGCAACGGAAAGGGCAACTAGGGGAAGTCACCCCCAGGAACCGCGGATCCTCCTCCCTGGACGGGCGGATAGGAGAATGCTCCGACATCAAGTACCGCATTGACTTCCGGGAGGAATCGGTTCCTATATCAATACCTACATGCCATACACCATCGGAAACACGCGCAGACGTCGACGGACAGATCGACAAATGGTTTCCCCAAAGAGACTTTCGGGAATCCGATGGCCTCCGGGGAGCCCTTGTTATCATAGTCTATCGAAAAGGAAAATGGAGAGTACGTATTGACTATCAGGGGGTCAATGCAGTTTCTCTGACCGACGAATATCTGCTCCCCAAGCGAACCGATATTTTACAAGCCCTTACTGGAACACAGTGGTTTTCCATTTCCAGCGCATTATCCGAGCTCCACCGGCTAGGAATAATCGAGGAACGTCACTATATCACTGCCTTTCGGACCCATAGGCACGGGCTACTGGAAATTACGCGATTGCCATTCGGACGTCACAATAGCCTTGCTGTCTTCCGAAGGGTCATGAACAAAATTCAAGCAGGATTATTATGGCTGTTCGCACTCGCGTACAATCAACCACATAGTGATCCACCACCGAACAACCAGCGCCTCGACTTGGTTCTAGGAACAGCTGCTCAGGCCGGCATCACACCTTCGCCGCTAAAGTTTCATATTGGCTATCAGTCACTCCTCCCCTTTGGACGCAGGGTTTCCTGCCTCGAAAACTCAACTCGCAAGGAGGAAATCGATGCCATAGACACAATGGAACCCCCCACCAAGATCGAAGAACTGCGAATGTTCTTGGGTTTTACTGGCTGCTTCGCCAGTCGCGTTCTTTTTCACACCAGGGTCGCTCGACCCCTATACGACCTATTCTCCAAGGACGCCCCGTGGATTTGGAACCCGCTACATCAGGAAGCACCCGGGTTATGCAAGCCTGATCTCAGCTCAGTCCTGGGTTTTCCCCAAGACGCGAAGGGATACTGCCTACGCACCGAATCAAGCAATTTCGGTATCAGCGCTATCCTTAGACAGACTCAGCCTACCAGGGCAGACGACCTTCACGGAACTCAACATTCTAATTGGCTACCAAATCTACATCGATCTGACGACCCACCGCCCCAACTGGTCATCATAGCCAACAAAGATGAAAGGCGACCAAAAACAAAGGCTTGGAATGATGAATTCGATGAAACGGAAACCTCCATCGAAAAGGTCATCGCCTATTGGTCGCGCCTCCTTAACTCGGCAGGGAAGAACCGTTCACCTACCGAGAAGGAAACGGTGGTCCTCAGAGACGCTCTCGCTATGGTTCAACACCTGATCGAAGTAGAAGCGATTGCCGCTACAACCAACGTGTGCTCTGCCTACCCGACGTTCTGGGTCGAACATCGAGCAGGCCGAGTACATTCAAGCGTTAACCCTTTGTTCCGCCTCGAACGAAGGGTACCATTTTATGGACAACCGGCATCCAATGGTCCTGTTATCGACATATCCAGGGAAAAGAACATCCGTTTCTATTGCAGAATTAAACGGAAATCCGATACCCGCGCGACCTCACTCTTCGCTCAAATGGACCGTCCATCATCCATCGCTATCGAAGTCAGTCTTCTTGATTCCCATGCACTGGCGTCCCTTACATACCGCGCCTCGGCCAACATGGGAACCCATCTCCATATCGACCTTCGAAATAATCAGGCTGTTTTCAAAGGGTACGAGAAGCATTCGTACATCAAAGGCGTTACCGAATCATTCCCTACCAAACCGCCGCCCGCATTCAAGAATCACCATCACGACTCCCATAGCCTGATATTCTTTAATGGACGTCTTGGGAGGGGTCGGTTATGCCCCCCATCTTCTGTTCGACCCAAAATCATGGAAGGGACTCATGGATCCGCGACTGGCGCCGCTCATGCCGGGTTCGAACGAACGGACGGGCGGACCGCCAACGGATTCTTTTGGCCTGGGACGGCTGGAGACATTTGGCAATTTGTCGCTAAATGCCCCATTTGCAAAAAAATCAAACATACGGGACCCATTCCATGCAGACTTCTACGCCGCATCCCGATCCCCTCACAACCAGTTGAGGTGGTTATGATGGTCTTTATGGAGGAACTCCCTAAAAGCCAAAATTACGATTCGACCTTCGTTCTGATCTACAAGCTCACCAAATACGCCTCTTTCATCGCTTGCAGTGCTACGCTTATGGAGAAGGAAACTGCTCAATGGTTCTCCGACAGAATCGTCACCTATGTCGGCCTTCCAAAACAAATCGTCCCCGATCGCGACACCCGATCGAGAAGCGATTTTTGGAATGACACCGAGGTTCCTGACCGGACGATCACGGTCGCCATCCGAGCACTCACCAACCATGATGGGAATGATCGGTCCGACCATCTACCCTGTCAGACTGTCACGTGCGACAAATCCCCGCTCGCCGCGACGGGGTTCGCTCCCTCCTGTCTGCTCCGCAGATTTCGGCCTCGCACACCCTTCAATCTCCTTACCCAAGATTCTTCAATCGTACAAACCGGTGAACACGGGTTCAGTACACCCAGCACACAAGGGTTCACGGAAGAAGTGACTTTCGTCAGGCTCGCCGCGAAAAGCGCGCTACAACCCCGACTCGAAGAATCTCACAATGAAAACCCTATGTTAATGCTGTGCAGATCTGGCGACAGGGTTCTCATCTGTATCCACTCCCTCCGGTTACCCAAATCGAAGGGAACTGGGGCCCGGTTCACACGGAGTGGCCCGGTCACTCGTCGAATCGGACTTTCCCATTCATATGGGATTCACGCAGTGCTCAAAATCGCACCCCTCGAACCATACCAATTGGACCCGTCCCAAAATAGGCCTGACCTGGAACTGCTTCGAGAAGATCCAGAGGAATTCGAAGTCGAAGAGATTATGGATCAACGGGAGGAACGACACCGCAAGAACCATCGGCTTATTCACCAATGCCGATGGAAACACTACACCCGAATCGTACTACTTAACGCAAAGGAAGTTCTGGAGGCTTGGAAACACAGGCTGAAGGAGCGGTACTTGCCTGTGTAACGATTATTCAACACGTCACTAATTATTACACCAAAAGTCCGAAAATTCGACAATATTTACAGGATTCTTCAAAGGGTTCCGGCCGGTCTTCCGCTCGGTTCTCTCTTCTTTCTTCACGAATTCCATTCACACTCCTTCCATTTCACTCGAACCGCAATGTCCTGCGACTTTGATCAATAGTAAATCGTGGTTAGACCATCTGGGTCGCTCCTCTCGGACCTCCCTCCTCAATACCTCAGTCTCGACATTACCTCCTCGTACGCGGTGTCCACCAACCCGGCGAGTTGTCGCTGTTCCGTCGTACCCACCCGTTGCTGCCGATATAGGGGATCACCTGATCTGAAAGCGGGACGCTTACATCTTTCGAGTACCGATCCCTGTTCGACTGCATATTCCTACCGAGGCGGTCTACTGGTTTGGGCGAACTGGTCCTCCTCGCGCAGCGGGCCTTCTGGTCTTTACGGCTGGACAGGGAAAAATGATTGGAGGATGGTTACACAAATCGTTGCACTCTCCCCCTCTCCCAATGCTCCCTCGCCTGGCTTGCAATCTTCGGGTCTGTCACAAAACCCCCGGGCCCGCACCTCGGGCCACCACTCTCGGACCCCTCCGAGGGGTGCCGTTCTCTTTGTCTATAAGACCCCTCCGAGGGGTCGGCTGCACGCGTCCCAACAATTGACGCCAGCTGCCCTTCGTCCAACTGACACGCGCGCAACCGCCTTAGGTTGCGCGCGTTCAACTATACCATCCATGGGCATTGCGTCACTCGTCCTG
>Ga0307515_10015496_pt1 | contig 14039 bp, 13 predicted proteins | sample 17_EM_MG_FD_194513 | JGI IMG/M metagenome (GOLD analysis project Ga0307515, IMG submission 194513) | Populus trichocarpa ectomycorrhiza microbial communities from riparian zone in the Pacific Northwest, United States - 17_EM | ecosystem: Host-associated > Plants > Roots > Unclassified | place... | reverse complement strand
GGCGGTGTGATAAGCCTTGGCATCGATACCGATGGCAAACATCGTATCCTGCCCCATAGCATATTGGGCAACACTCGCATTCGGCCCCAATCCGGCATTGGTGCGGTACACGTCGCCCAGGCTCGCTCGACGATAGGCGCAATTGGGACCATGGACCCAAGCGCTCGATATTTCGCCCACCGGTACTTTCGAATTGTCAGCATAGAGAATGTTGAGTGGCGCCCATTTCAGAATCCATTCCGGAGGCGTCACGTCCCAAGCGGGCTTGATGAGCCCACTGAAGATATTGAAGTCGTGCCTCTCTTCTGACACCCGCAGAAACGTCTCGACCCAATCTGGTTCGGGGATAACGTCGTCATCAGTAAAGATGACGAGATCGCCCTCGAGATGTTTGAAACCGGTTTCAAGCGCATTTTCCTTTCCCTGCCTAGGCTCGAAATAGATCTCAAGCGGCAGCCGGTCTATAAAGGCCTCGAGGATTTCGCGCGTATTGTCCTTGCTGTTGTTGTCGACGGCCACGATCTTCCACTGATCGCGCGGAAGCGTCGTCTTGGTCAGTGCCTCCAACATCCGGGGCAGCGTCTTTGCGCCATTATAGGTCGAAAAAAGGATGGTGACCCTTATCGTGCTCATATTGCTCTCTCAGACGCGTCCGAAGGCCGCTCAGCTTTTCTGGAATTTCGCATCGGGACGGTAACCGCTGTCGGGATCCATCCGGCCGTAGCGGGAGATTATTTCGATGTCGCTGCGGATGATCTTTGCCGGGTTGCCTGCCACAAGCGAGCGTGGCGGAATGCTCTTGGTCACCACCGACCCGGAGCCGATGACGCATTCGTCGCCGATCTCGACGCCCGGCAAAATGATGCTCCGCGCGCCGATGAAGCAGCGTTTGCCGATCCTTGTGTGAAGATAGAGCCCGCGTGTGAGATCGTGGGTGAGAATGGCTGCTTCAAATGCAACGTAGGTTTCGGCGCCGATATGCAATCCCTTCGGGTTGGTCTTGTCGAAACGGACGCTCAAGGAAAAGCTTGCCGTCGGATCGATGTCCATTCCCCAGAATTTTGTATAATAGAGCCACTTGGCCCTCACAATTCCGTCCCGAAGTGGCCGAAACACGTTCAGTCCCCACTTCGGTTTTTTTCCTGTCTGCACCATCAAGTCCGACCCCGGCTGGAAAATTCGTCTAGCACGGAACTGTAATAGTCCTCGAGCATCCCCGTCTGACGACGTAAGTCGAATCGCTCGGCCACCAAGAGCGGTGCCCGCGCGCTAAAGGCTGTCCACAGAGCCTGGTCGTTGAGCAGTCTTCCGACTGCTTCCGCCATTCCTGCGACATCCCGCTCCTCCACGAGATAACCAGTTTTTCCCTCTTCGATCGCTTCGCCCACGCCTCCCGAGCGAAATGCGACAACCGGGGTACCGACGGCTTCCGCCTCGAGATTGGCGAGGCCGAAAGCTTCAGCGTGACCATTGTCCAGTGTCACGCTTCCATGAAGATAAAGCTCTGCACTGGCGAGCAGATCCCTTATCTCGATCTGCGACAGATTTTCATGGATCGTGACGCTTGGCAAGGAACGACGTGCCAATGCCTCGATTTCGTTCTTCAACGGACCCTGGCCGACCATGACGAATTCGACCGGAGTGCCGGCGGCAGCCACGCGTGAAAGCGCGTCGATCATGAAGCGATGGCCCTTATAATCGACGAAGCGGGCAATGGAAACCACCAGCCCCTTTTTTCGGGGGCGAGGCTCCATTTTGAAGAGATCGAGGTCGATGCCGATGTGATGGCGGTAGACACGTTCGGCAGGAAAGCCGAGCGCCAGCAGCCGATCACGGATGAAATCGGAAACGGCAATGTTCCAGCTGTTCCAGCCGGCCATCTCGCTGCGGCCTTTGGCGAAGAAACGCACCTGATTGAAGCCGCCCGGCTTTTTCGGATCGCCGCGATAGGTGGCATCGAAGCCGTGGAAGGTCGTCACCAGCGGCTTGCCGGCGGCTCGCGCTAGGGGACCGATGACATAACCGTTCTTGCCGAAATGGGCGTGAACGAGATCGGCTTTGCCGATGGCGGGAAAGAGGAAAGGCAGGCCGATCTGCGGGACTTTCAGAAGCAGTTCACCGGCGCGCGCAATGGGAGACCGACGGATGTCATGAACCGGAACAGTGGATTTTTTTGTGTGGGCTGAAGAAATTCGCGATCCGGCAAGAATTTCAGCTTCGAAAGAACGAAACGCTATTGCCTGGTTAAGAACAAATGCCTGGCTGGCAGGCAAAAATTTTTCCACATAAATAACGGCCTTTTTCATGAATCTGTTCACGTCTCCGTTGTCTTGCCCATCACATTGCTTCTATTGCCCGCCTGATACCATCAACCGAACTTCTTGGTGCATTGTTTTCATCGTAAAGATTAACGCGCTTTGTGCACGCTGCATCGGGGTTGGTGCCTTTCTCGTCGCGCTCAGCGTATTTTTCCGACATGCCCCATACGGTCACACCTTTCAAGTCGCCACGTTCGGCTGCGACGGTGATCACGTCGTTGAAAATATCGGCATAGGAAGCCGGCGTGAAGGCTTTGTCGCGATTCAGGAAGTGGCAGGACGCATCGAGTTCGGTGATGAAAACACCGACGCCCATGTCCTTCAGCGCCGCGCAGAAGCGCCCCATTCCTTCAGGATCGATCCGGTCGAGGCCGGGACGGAAATGAGACTGAAGCCCCACGGCATTGATCGGCGTCTTCTTGGCGACGAGGTCTTCGACGATTTTCAGAACGCGTGTCCGTTTCTGTTCGAAAACGTCTGATTTTTTCTCCAGATGGGTTTCGTTAAGAACGAGCGTCGCGTTGGGATTGGCTTGGTGTGCCATGTCGAAGCTCATACGGATATAGTCGTCGCCAAGAAGGCGTCGGAAAACACAATCCCGCAGATCCGGTGCATCATACTCCAACGGCTCGTTCACCACATCCCAAGCATCGATCGAGTTCTTATAGCGAGTGACAACCTGTTTTATATGACGGTTCATTGCCGCCTGAATGGTCTCAGCGTCGGTGATAACAGTCACCCAGTCCGGGACGCGATACCAGATCAGTGTATGTCCATAAACCCTCATGTTGTTTTTGCGCGCGAATGCAACTATGCGATCGGCATTGCCGAAGCTGAAAACACCCGGCCGCTTTTCCGTCGCATTCCACTTCAGATCGTTTCGCGGCGTTATCGAATTGACGTTGTCGATGTAGATCTCGGAGGCGATCGGATCTTTGATGTTTTGCGGGTCGATTGCCGATCCGAACCTGAAAGATTTCTTATCAGCAAGCGCCCGCAGCCCTGATGCCGGAGGCACTTGCGCCAGGGCCTGGCCCGCATTGGCATACAATAGAGCAAGCGGAACCGAGGCGAGGAAACGTCTTCTATTCATTCTGTCTCTCACTGTTTGCTGTTTTCCTGCCTGCGGTGGAATTTGGAGGGCCGGGCCTGCCGGGAACGATCCATCGCGGGGTTCAATTCAATGGAAAAACACAACATTCGATGTACTTTTCCAGAGGGCGGCGCTGTCAGTATTTGCTAGACTTTTCAGCATATTCCAAGATATAAACCGCTCCCGGAGGCTCGCGATGGAAGATTGGCCTAGCTATCTGATGAGCTATTTTCACATGGCATTGCAAAATGCCGCTTTTTTTATGGCGTCTGCCCGAAACGAATTATCTCTCCTCGATGATCGGGAGTTCGCAGGCATTGTTTTCGGCATCGTCGGCGGCATCCTCATCCTGTTCATAGCGCTCGTGAGGATGTCATGGCGGCTGCGTCGATCGGAGCTCGTCATTCGCTCGTTGAACAACGACCTTGCACAGGTCACACAGGACCTCAATGTCGAGCGTGTCTGGCGCCTGGCGGGCGGGGACAGTACCGAACGGCCGAGCGCCGATAGTTTGGCCGAACTTTACAAGATCCTGTCCGGACAAAACGATGATGCAAGTCATCTGGTGTGATTGCCGGCGGCATCACATGCTCAGGAAACCTAATTTCGATATTCCCGACTTTCCACCGGCACCTCGTTGTCGAGAGCCTTCGGTATTGATTCCGGTTGCGCGAGACCGGTTTCGACGGTGGGTTCGGGCGATGGAAGCCATATTCTGTTGGAAAAATAATTTCTTGTTCTTCTCTGGGCTCCCGATGCCGCGTCAAGCGAGAGCGTAAAATTATAACGACCGGGGTTCAGGACTTCGCGGGTGAAGCTGATGCTGGCTCCGAAGCCGTCCTCCTTGATGTCTTTCAGATTCTTGATCGCGTTCAGAGCCTCGTGAAAATCGAGCCATTGCGGTTGCAGCAGCATAGTTTCGAAAATTCTGAGGATGCCGGGATCGAGCTGGCCATTTTGATCAGTCTCGGGATTGACGATTTTCACGCGCATATTGTTGATCGTGCCGGCGGCGTCCCCGCGAACGATGACGAAGACGGAGTTCGGGAGCTGATCCTTTTGCCGCTTGCCGCTGTGCTCATAGAAGCATTCGAACGTATCGGCGTTGAAGCTGGCCGCCGCCCAATCGCTGGTTTCGACGCCGGCGTCGCGCAAGGCTGCGCACATTGCGGCGCCGGATATCCGCCATGTGCGCAGAAAAGTCGACGCGGTCTGCGCCGTGGGCGTTTCGATGATGCGTGGAGGTATCGTGAAGCTCGCCGGCGTCGGACGCGGAAGAGCCTTGGGCGGGGATGGCTTGGGCTCAGGCGGCGGAAAGAGGTCGACGCCGAAATAATGGCCGACCGTCTTCAAGTGCTTCATGTTGTTGGAGAGAAGCACCGTTCCCATGACCAGCGAAAGAGAAATCGTCAGCAGCAGCCAGAAGACCACGGGAATCCGCGGTCTTGCCACCGGCTGCTTCGCATATGCGGGCGACGAATTATCGGTCAAGACTGTCTTCTCCGGCAAGCGAGAAGGGGTTTCGATCGGGCTGCCTAAATCCAGAACTATACATTCATCCGTTAAATATCTTTGGCTTCGTGTCGGCAATTGGGCACCTTAACGCGTTATCGTCAGGAAGGGAGCCTGCAGATTCAAGTGAAAGCGCGTGCTGGATGTCCTGGGGAGCTATTTTGACGGTTCCGCCGAAAAGGACGTTTTCGATCTCGGGTGCGGGACCGGCGGGGCGGCTGCGGCGCTTGCAGAAAACGGATACCGTGTGGTCGGCGTCGATCCTTTCAGCGATGGCATCGGCAAGGAGAACGTCAACTATCCCGAACTGCCGCTGAATGTCGGCTCGGCCTATGGCGACCTTTCCAGCGAAAATGCACGTTCAACACCGTCATCAGCCTGGAGGTGGTCGAGCACGTCTACGACCCGGAGGCATTCACCTCGACAATGTATGATTTCGTCAAGCCGGGGCGGTATCGCGGGGATGTCGATGCCCCATCATGGCTATCTGAAAAACCTTGCCCTGGCTGTAATGGGGAAAATGGACGAGCATTTCATGCCGCTGAAGGATCACGGGCATATCAAGGTCTGGTCGAAACATACGCAGAGCACGCTGCTGCTGGATAGCGGCTTCGACAGGGTCGATTTCGAGTTTGTCGGAAGGATTCCAGTTCTTGCCAAGTCGATGTTCGGGGTCGCTCAGAAACCGCTTTAAAGTGGCATTGGAGCGGCCGACTGATTTTGGGCCGCATCCGTTCCTCCTTTCTGTCTTGTGCATCTCTGGATTACTTTCCATTGCCGGAGCGCCCGGAAGGCTCATGCCTTGTCACCCTGCCGGAGCGCCGATAGCAATTCATGATTCGAGGTGCGCGACAGAACGTGGAGCGCATCGGAACCTGCATCAGATCGGGCTCGTTGCGGTAATCCACAGGTTGTTTTTCATTGTGAGGCAGCGGCGAAAAAAATCGCTGCAAAATATTTACTTTTAGTTGCATTCTTGCTTAAACTCTCCATTATACCGTCGAGCGTGCCGATGAAGCAGGAGAGTTATGCACATGAAGGCTAAGTCGCCGAATTCGATCGATGTCTATGTCGGTAGCCGCGTCAGGGTTCGGCGAAAGACGCTGGGGATGACCCAGCACGGTTTGGCGGAGCTTCTCGGCATCACGTTCCAGCAGATCCAGAAGTATGAAAAGGGAACGAATAGAATAGGCGCCAGCCGACTTCAGCGCATCTCCGAGGTTCTTCGCGTGCCGATCGGATTTTTCTTCGAGAATGGCGGATCCGGGCAGAGCGACGGCGAAACGAGCGAATTGACGGGTTTCCTGTCTTCGAAAGAGGGCCTGGCGCTGAACAGGGCGTTCATCGCCATCGAGGATCCGAATGTCAGGCAGAAACTGGTGGCGTTGGCCAAAAGCCTGGCCGTTTCGGGATTGCCTGATAATGACAGCGAATTGCAGGACTCAGTCGCCAACAGTTGAGGATGGATCGTGCTTCATCTGCAGACATTCGGCGATCTGCGGTTGACCGAAACCAATGGCGACCCGGTTCGCTATCCGATCAAGGGCCTGTTGATGATGGCCCATATCTATGCCGGCGCGAGCCATGAACTCAGCCGACATGAACTGGCCCAGTTCCTTTGGAGCGATGTGGAACCCGAACAGGCGCGGCTCAATCTGCGCAAACTGCTGTCGCGTATTCGCGAGACAGACGGCGGACGCGCCGAAATACCCTTCGATTTCACGGCCACCACGGTGCGGCTCAACACGCAGGCCCTTTCCAGCGATCTGGATATTTTCCGCGCCGACGGCCCGCCGCTGGAGCGGTTGAAGGCGATCTCCGAACTGACCCAGCACGGTTTCATCGGAAATATCAAACCGGCAACGAAGCCGATAGACGCCTGGATCAGGGCGCAGCGTAGCGCTCAGGAGCTGCAATTGCGGCAGGCATTGCTCGACGCGCTGCCCGATGCGAAACAACCCGGTGACGCGCGCATCATTTCCAGCGCCGCCCTGCAGGTCCTCGAACGTGATCCGAACGACGAGCAGGTCAGGGCGTTGCTGCACCGGCTATCAGGTGGCTCGTCGTTCGGCGACCGATTGCCGAGCAAGACTGGCCCAGCAAAAGTCGAGGTGAAACGTTCAGAGGCCAGCGGCCAGGCACTTGTCGACCCCGAGCGCGTGCCGGCGGCATCGGCGATCCTGCCTCGTCTGGTGCTGCTTCCCCCGACGTCGAAGCATATCGACGCCGGGCTTGCGCTTGCGAACGCCCTTATCGAGGATGTTACGATCGAACTCTGCGCGCTTCGAAACATTTCGATCGTCGCGCCGCATACGGCTGGGCAGATCCGCCGCGACTCCGAGAAGGCGGCCGTGGTCGCCCGGCACTCGATCGCCTATCTTCTGGATACGAGGCTCTCCGAAGAGGGACTGTTTGCCCAACTGGTTTATTTCCCCACGGACGAGATCATCTGGGCCGACCGTTTCGCGATGACGCCAGGTATATTGCCGCGCCAAAGACGGTTGATCGCGCAGCAGCTGACTGTATCGGTGGCAAGCGAACTGGCGGAAAACGAGGAAGAGCGGTTACGCTTCGAAGCCAACCCGGAGGCTTACCATTCCTATCTCGTCGGCTCGAGCCTGATGAGCCGGCTGACATTGCCGCATATCCGCCGGGCCAGGAAGGCATTCAAGCAATCCCTGTCGCATAGACCGGATTTTTCTCCGTCGTTTACCGGGCTGGCGAGGACCTTCACCAGCGAATGGCTGGTGACAGCGCAGGGAAATGATGAGCTGCTGCATATGGCGGAGCAGAATGCACTGCGGGCGATCGAGAGAGATCCGGCATCGGCGGCGGGCCACCGGGAACTCGGCGTCACCAAACTCTATCTCGGCGATGTCGATGCCAGCGTCGAGGCACTTCACCTGGCGGAAGAACTCAGCCCGCATTTTGCCGATGTCATCTACAGCCATGCCGATACGCTCGTGCATGCATCCCGCCCGGGTGACGCGCTCACCAAGATCAGAAAAGCGATTTCACTCAATCCGATCGCGCCTGACGCCTATCTCTGGTGCGCGGCGGGAGCGAGCTTCTTCCTGGAGCAATATGAACAGGCCATCGCCTATGTCGAAGCGATGAAAGACAAAGCGCCGGCCCATCGCATCGCGGCGGCCAGTTGCGCAATGATCGGTGATCGAAAACGGGCGCTGCTTCATCGGCAACGCGCCGAAAGCATCAACCCGGTGTTCGACGTCGAGAAGTGGCTCGCCATCGTTCCCTTCAAAGAACACTGGCAAAAAGAGCTTTATCGAGAGGGCCTGTTGAAGGCTGGTTTTTAACAATAACTTAGGAGCATTTCATGGCAAAGGCTGTCATTATTGGAATACCGGGTGAAACGGGTCTTTGGCTTGCCGATCTCGATGCAGGCACGGTCAAGCCGCTTGATCCGACAGGGGATCTGGCGACTGCGAACAGCCTGCGCAAAACCGGCGGCACATTTGTGAAGAGCGTCGATTTCGCCGTTGGTGTTTCTTCGGCGCAAGCGGCCCTTTCCGGTCATGTCGTCGGCTGAGTCAGCATTCTGACGCAGCGGTTGCCGGCCATATATTCCGACAGAATCATGTCGCCGCGGGAAACTCTTTCCCGCGTCGAACCCTTATTGGCCAGGTTCGGCATTACCCGGGTTGCACGGCATACCGGGCTGGATGACATCGGAATCCCCGTCTGGTGCGCATACACCCCGAATTCCCGGTCGATCGTGATTGCCCAGGGAAAGGGCCTAACCGATCTCGACGCCAGGGTATCCACGGTCATGGAAGCCCTCGAACGAGCGGTTGCCGGCGAACCCTCCGTCAATCTCGTCCACGGCACCTCTTCGCGCATGCAGGCGATGGGGCGCAAGACCGATACGCTGAATTGTCTGATCGCAGTTCATAAACCCGACCTCGGGCCGGACGAGGAGACGGCATGGGTTGCCGGCGTCGATATCCTCACCGGAGACGAGATCCATATTCCCTGCGACGCGGTGATCCTCGACCGCACGCGCGACAGCCGATACTGGATGTCGTCTGATGGCCTGGCATCCGGAAACAATGTCGAAGAGGCGATCTTTCACGGCGTGCTGGAACGTATCGAGCGTGATGCCTATGTGCTGTGGCAGGTGAGCGGGGAAACGGATCGATATGCCGGTTGCGTCGATCCCCGTGCTTTCCAGGATGCTGCCCTGGGTGAACTGATCGACAAGATCGAGACATCAGGATTGGCGCTAAGGCTCTTCGATATCACCAGTGATATCGGGATCCCGTGTTTCACCGCCATTCTGGGCCCCCGGGCTGTCCACGGCGACAGAGATATTCGCCTCGTCGAAGTGACCGGCGGTACGGGGGCTCATCCGTCTCCCGTTCGAGCGGCCATTCGGGCCGTGACCGAAGCCGTGCAATCCCGGTTGACCTATATCAGCGGAGCCAGGGACGACATTTCCCCTGCAACTTTCTCAAAGTCCTTGCCGTCGTCGATGCGACAAGCCTTCGATGCGGTTGCTGTACCGCCTGCCGCCATCCACGGTGACGAGATCGCGGCACATCAGCGTCAGGGTCTGTCGTCACTGCTGCAACATGTGCTCGATGCTCTGCGAGCTAGGCAGATCAGTTCGGTTATCGCCGTGCGCCTCAGCGACGACACCGTTCCTTTCAGCGTCGTGAAGACCGTTATTCCACAGCTCGAAAATCCTGAGGGCCCGCGCGCCCGACGATTTGGAACACGGGCGCTCGCCAGGGCGATACGGTTTTGAAGATCATCTTCGTCGGTCCCAGTCTTCCCGAGGCGGCCTCGTTTGCCGGCAGGGAGATACGCATCGCGCCGCCTGCGACGCAAGGCGATGTGCTGGCTGCGGTGGAAGAGGGCGCCAATGTCATCGGCCTGATCGACGGCGGTTTCGAATATGCCGCGCCGGTGTGGCACAAGGAAATCCTCCATGCCCTCTCGCTCGGTGTGACGGTTTTCGGGGCGGCAAGCATGGGCGCGCTGCGCGCGGCGGAATGCCATTCGTTCGGCATGACCGGCATCGGCCGTATTTTTGAAGACTATCGCTCGGGCCGGCTGGTCGACGATGCCGCCGTCGCGCTCACGCATGCGCCGAGTGCACTCGGCAGCAAGCCGTTGACGGTGCCGCTCGTCAATGTCGGCGCAACGCTGGACGCGATGGAAGGCGGCGGACTGCTCGCAAACGAGCTGCGCGAGGCGCTTGAGCGCGCAGCAAGCGGGATATTCTTCAAAAAGCGCACATGGCGCGCAATCGTCGAGCAATGTGCGGGGATAGAAGAGGCGGAATGCTCATCATTGCTTGCGGCACTTCTCGCCAACGCTGTCGACCAGAAACGCATCGATGCCCTGGAGTTGCTGAAAGCCGTGGAGGAAGCCAGCGACGTTCGTTCGAACGCCGATCTGTCCTGGAAACTCCACCAAACCCCGTTCCTTATGTGATCCAGGTTTTGCACTGCACACGGCAATTATCACCGAGGGTTGTGTCACGCTTTTTTCACGGGCTTGAGCACTCCTACCTTAGTATCATTCCTTCAATTCATTGGAGAAATGGGTATGAGCGTGACATTGGTTTCCAAGACAGATGCAGACCTGCATGAGCGGTCGGAAGACAGCCTGGACGAACTCGTCGCACTCGCACGGATGATCGCCTATGCGAGACATGTCGCTCAGGATGCCAAGGTTCTGCTCGCGACGCAGTGCCTCGATCTTGCGCTCGAGGCCGTGAAGCAGGAAGTGGGGGAAGGGCTGGTCAAGGAATTGGCCGAGTTGCGCTCCCCGGTTCCGCAGATGAGCGTGAAGACACATTAGAGTGTCGCGCGTCCAACAGGGTTCATGCGAAATTCTTTAAGTCTTTGTTTATTAATGCTATTATCCGAAAGCCGCTAAGCGCTTTCTGGCAACTTGCATCGGTTGAAGCGAATAAGCCTTGCTCAGCCGAGCCGTTGCGGGCTGATTCATTCACGATACGAACCCGTTGCCGGTACATGGTTCGGGTTCGAGGGGCGGCGAAAACCAGGTTCGCCTGGGGGCTGGGGGCTCGAACGCCGCGAGGGGCAGGCAACGCGCTGAGATTTGGAGCCCGGTGCCTGCCTCACTCTTTTCACAAATTTCCCTGCAGGTGGGCGCGAATTGTAGGTTGGGAGAAACCCGGCTTGTCGCGGAGCGTTGGGTGGGCCGCACTATATTCGGCGGCTATGTGTCGCTCAATCTCGCAGATGGTCTCGAGGTAAGCGATCTCGTTGACGCTGCCTTCGTTCGTTCGTTCGCTCGGGCAGGGAAGCAGTAGTCGATATCGCGATCCGCATGTTCTCGTGACGGATCGGCCGCTTTGCGGCCAACCCCGGGGATCGGCCGCTTCGCGCCCAACCCCGGGATCTCAGTGGGTCAACTTGCGTTTTTGGGCCAGCAGTAAAATGTAATCATCGGCGATGTCTGCGATCGCCATTGCGACTTCCGCCGGATCGCATCCGTCGACCTTCGTATTCGCAATGAACTGATAGACCGCTTTCTCGATCTGCCGCCGGCAGATCATCACGCGTTCATCGTAACCAAATTCCGGAATCTGCGATGCCATATCACTCATCAGGTCGGCTCCTTGCTACTTGCAGTGACCATGACACAGATTATAAGTTGAGCAAGCAAATGCTTTATGAACTGTTAATTCCCTGATGGAGTGCGACCATTTCGACACAGATTGGGTACCTGATACGACTTTTCAGCATGCTGAAACGGGAACTCCGCCGCTATCTACAACCACGTCGATGGTTTCGTATCAGCAGGCTTGCAGATGAAGACAGCTATTCCCGACGCCATGGGTTTCGTGATGTGATTTCGGTGGATGATTACTGGAACCGTTCCCGAGGTTTGAAATGACGCGCCGAATACCGTCGATGGAATTGGCCAGAGCAAATGGCGATAAATGAAGTAACTATTTGATATATCGATTTATTTCTTCTTCACTGGCTTCCGGTTCCGTTATCTCGCCCTATTGAATTATCCCGCTAACTCTTCGGCGCAAGAATCCCAGGATTGTTTGGCATCGATCGCCACGACGTCATCATCGATGCCCGACAGCTTGTAAGGTGGCCGAAAACCAGAGGTGGAAAACCGCTCTCAAGAGAGTTGCTGTTCCCGCGGGAAACTTTGTGCTGACGTTTGCAGCAATCAAAGGCAGGATAAACTGTGATTGATAATTGTGTTGGAGAAATTCGAACTATGTCAAAAGACTCGAATTACAAGTTTCATGTAAAAGTTGCAGTTAAATCACGCTGATAACGTGATCAAGAATCTTATGTCGAATTATTCTAATATATATGTTTCGTAACTGCACAGATGATATTTACGAAGAGATATTGAGCGCTGATATCGACTTCGAAGTGCTTTCAGATCCGCAAAATTGCATTGCAGATCAGTAAAATCTGAGGATTATTCACGCTGTGATTTGAATGCAGGCCGAATGACCGTTCTCTCTTTGATCTGCATTTACCGCGAGTGTGGAGTTTCGCTGGTTAACCCATCCCGGCGGTGTAAAATCGTCATCAAAGGCAAAATTTCTCTATGCCGACGAAACGATAGCAGCGGATGGTATTTTCCAGGATCTGTCGCCAAGCAAAGTTGAGGACCCGCCGGGGTGGTGACGGGTCCTCTGGTAGAAATGCTTGCACTTGCGCATGTATTATTACGGTTAAATTCTCTATTGTCACAGATCATTATTGGGAAGATCGGTTTTTTCTTATAAATTCTTCGCTTTTCGATTGGTTATTATGCTACTTTAGTAGCAATACTGTAACGCAGAATGATAAGATGGTTACATAAACGATTGAAGTCATGGAATTATCAGACCCTTGGGCGTTGGCGATTCCCGATCTTTCTGGCGCGACATAAGCGCTGAGTTAAAAACTGCCGCTGGCGCCAGCACCGTCGACATGGACTGCCAACCGGCAGGCATCAAGCCTCCTGTGATGAGTTCGCGGCAGAGCGTTCACCACAGCGATCGATCTCCGACAGGCGTCTGAAACGCTTTCGTTCGAAAGTGTGAGCGGCCGTCAACTAAAGCCCGTCGCGATCTTTCAGATTCGCTCCTTGCGCTTTAGGTCTTTATTTCCTCGCATGTCGTTATCGCAAAGCCGCCGCACAGTTTTGCGCGACATGCTTTAGTGGCACGAGAAGACGCCCCAGTAGCACGAGAAGACGCCCTAGGGACTGTCGTAGCATTCGGCTCGCGCCGCGCTCAGTCCCCGCGACCCCGGTCAAAGGCCGCCAGCATGGCAGGAGGCGTCAGCGAGCGCGCAAGTCCCCGGGACGGAGCGGAACATCGGAGCGCCCACACGTATGAGCGCTCCGATACACGCCTTATTTCTGAATGCAGGTGTCGACAGTGTCTTTGGTGCACTCGTCAAGCCCGGTGAACACCGGATCCTCGACCGGCTTGCCGGCGACCAGGTCCATCATCACGGACGGAGCCTTGTATCCCATTTCGAACGGCCTTTGGCCGACGAGCGCGGTCACGAGACCTTCCTTGGCGATCGCCACTTCGTCGCCGATCGTGTCGGCGGCGCCAATGACGAATTCGTTCTTGCCGATCTTGTCGGCCAACGGCTTGAACAGGTCGCGATAGGGCTGGGGTGCACCAAACAGCGGCCAACCACCCATGATGCCGAAGGCATCGAGGTCAGTATTGGCGGCGAGGATGTCAGTCATCGCCTGGACGCCCTTGGCGCCATCGTCGTTGGTGAAAACAGGGCAACCCGCGACCTCAGTCCAGCCGCCTTCGCCCTTCAAGGCGGCGAGCCCCTTCTGGCCACTCAGCGTGTCGCGCATGCCCTGGGCGCGGCGCAGAATGTTATCGGCGCCGGGATTGCCTTCAATAGTGCAGATCTTGCCGCCGCTCGGCTTGGCCTTCTTGATGTATTCGCCGATCTTTGCGCCCATCAGGTAGTTGTCTGTGCCGAGGTAGGTTTTGCGCAGAGCGGCGTCCTCTGCCGCGAGATCGGCGTCGAGTGTCATGACAGGAACGGTCGGATTGGCCGTCTTGAGCGTCTGGGCGATAAGTTTGGCGTTCGACGGCGAGATGGCGATGGCGGCCGTATCCGCCT
>Ga0307515_10015495_pt1 | contig 14039 bp, 2 predicted proteins | sample 17_EM_MG_FD_194513 | JGI IMG/M metagenome (GOLD analysis project Ga0307515, IMG submission 194513) | Populus trichocarpa ectomycorrhiza microbial communities from riparian zone in the Pacific Northwest, United States - 17_EM | ecosystem: Host-associated > Plants > Roots > Unclassified | place... | reverse complement strand
GCGTCTAAGTTAAAGTTAATTATAAGGGCTTCTATTAACTTATTAGGGGGCTCTTCTACTTCCTTTCCTTTGTATTCTAAAATAAACTGGCTAATACGGCTATTAAGTCTCTTCCTAGACTTATTATATTCTTCCTAGGTATACCTTATAAACTAATATCCTTCCTTACCGCACACGAAGTACTTTTAGCTGGTTTATCTGCGGGGGTATGTTTTTATATAGGAGTTGTTATAAGGGTTACGGGTAGGGCCTGGTTAATATAGGTACTGCTAGCGGTAGCGGCGGTCCGTAAAGTAGACGTCTAAATCTATTTATAGATATTAAATATCCGTAATAAAGGCTTAAGTGCTGCCTAGTGGGTTTAAGGTTTTATACGTTATAATAGAGGAGCGTAGATTATTAATAAGGCTAGTTAAGGCGTCTATAGGCTTATAATAGGCGTACTTATAGGGCTCTACTTCCTAGTAGGCCGTAATAAGTTTGTTATATAGGAAGTCGTCTATTTAAAGCTTGGTGTTAAGGCCGTGCTATAGGTGTCGGAGGTCTTTAATAAGAATTTGCAGGCACTCTATAGTTGATTTTTTAGTGTTCTTATTAATTACGGTCTATAGTTTAGTCGTATTCTATTAGGTAAGGATATTACGCTTATATTCTAGTTCTTTAAAGTAGTTACGGGTAGCTTTGCATAGTTTATTAAAGGGAACACCAAGGGGGTTGCTTTTAAGGTTAGTGTAGTAGTAGTTAAGTGCTAGGCCGCGTAGTATAGTAGAGTAGGCTTAGCTAAACTCTTATTTAGGAATGTTAGCCTTTTAGCAAAGGTCCATAAAGATAGTTAGTTTAAAGTTAAAATTATCGTTTTTACCGCTGTACTTAGATTTGTTAGTATAGAGCTTAGCTAGGTTAGCTAGTTCCTTACTATAGGTCTTCGCTTAGGTGCGTTGCGGATCTATAACTTATAGATCTATAGCTTGCGGATATATAGCTTACGGATATATAGCTTGTGGATTTATGACTTAGGTAGGTTATAGATCTATAGCTTTGTTAACGGAAGGGTTTTAGTCTATATTTTAGTTTACGGGGGTATTATAGTCCGTAACTTAGGTACTAGGTATACTTTAGCCCGTAAGATTAATTCTGAAATTACTTAGGTTTATAGGACAAATTTAGTTAAGTAGGTTAGGTATAAGGCTAGCAATGCTATTAAGTTTAGGAGAAGTAAAGAGATTATTAGTGGCTTTAACCTAGTCTAGGATTTTCTCTTTAGTCTATTTTATTTGGTCCTCCTCCTATATTATATTATATAAGGACCGTGCAATAGTGACTAATTTATCCTTTTTAACCTATACACCTTAGTAATGTAAAAGGGTTTATAGGTTATAGATGGCGGTAGGGTTATAAGCCTTAAGAATAGCTTTCGTAAAGTCCGTAAAGTCTTCCTTATATTACTCCCATAAATTATTATTTAGAAGCTTATAGTATCCATATTTAAGGATTTTGAAATTAATATAGTCGTTAATGTTGTCTGTAGACGTGAGGTCAACTCCTTAGCTCCACTTCTTTTGACCTTTACTAATTTACTTGCTTATATCTGCCATATTATATAGCGTTATATATCTATATAAGCTGTGGTGGGTTGTAGTAGCTTATAGCGGGTCCGTAATAGTTTAAGGGGTCTTATAGTAGTCCGTAAAGGCGATTGACGGGTCCGTAATAGTTTGTAGAAGGGTAAGGGGTTTCTATAAGGTCTGAAGAGGTTTAAGGTTTAAGGGAGTTAAGGATAGGGGGTTCCGTAAAGGTTTATATTCACGTCTATAACTTCTAGTAAACTATACTAAGACTTAAATAAGTATATAGAGTTGGAGATAAGTCTGTAATCCCCGACTTTTAACCTTCTAGTAGGTCGTACTAGGAGTCTAAACGGGTGGTTACTATTAAGTATATTGCTCGGGGGAGGTATTAAGTAATTGCTGATCTATACACGCTTACTAATTAGTATTCGTACTAACTTAATAGCATAAGTGAGTTAGATCCAGGGGCACGAAATACGTATAGTATTATATACTTGTTTGGATAATAGTAACTGTCAATTGTATAAAGTAGACTACATAGTCTATATACTAATGCGCCTCCTCCTTAATTAGTTAGTGCTTTAGAAGTGCACTAGACGCGTAAACGGGTGGTTAATATACTAAACGCGTAAACGCGTACCTAGTGTACCGAACGCATAAGCACGCGGTTAGTATAATAGGTGCTATAATTATACAGTAACCTTAAAGTATATTTACGTAAGGAATCCTTTAAGCTTTAATCTTTCTCCTAAGTACCTTTTAATTAATAGTAACTTAATCTTTACTGCTCCTATTTTATTAACCCTTTCTTTTAGCGCCGCATTATTTATTATTAATTGGTTAACTATCTCTTATAGCTGTCTAACTGTTATAGGTTATTAAGAGTTAGTGTTTATTATACTAGTGTCTCCCCCTAACCTTAAAGTAGTTACCGCCGTTAATAGCATTATAGTGGCTACTTTTAGTGGCATATTGTTTGACTTTCTACACTTATTGCCGTAATTAGGTAGTAATTATATAACGGAACCTTATAGCAAGTACTATAATAGGCTTATTAATGGGCTAGGTATATAGGCGAAGTAAGTTAAAGTTAATAACGTAATAATAACTGGTGGAGTAGTTACCTAATAGATTAACTCTAATTATATTCTAAGAATTACTATAAGGAAAGAACTATTTAGGTAGGGACTATAGTCCTTTAAATACACAACCGTACTTCTATAAAATCCTTCTTATATATAATATACGTATACTCTATCTACTCTATCGCGGATTATATAGATTTTATAGATTATATAGATTACCTTATATAACCTTAGTTACTATTCCTCGTTATATAGCTCTATTAGCTCTATCCCAGACCGTGCTTAGATTAACTAACTAGCTTCTTTTAACTCCTCTCTAAGTAGTTATAATATTGTACTTAAAGCGTCCGTAATATATATACTTACGTATTAGTATTTCTTCCGTTTTAAGCCGCTATTTTGTCCATTTTAAGGTATATAAAGGAGCGTTATCTTACTAAAAGGAGAAGGGAATAATATTATACTTAAACTCGTTGGGTTCGTATATCTATAAATAAAACTTTTTCTAAAAGGGAATTAAGAGCGATTTAATTACTTTGTAAATATATATAAGGGATATTATTGCGGACACCTTAGGTTGCCCTTAGGACAACCCCTAGACGCCCCTTAGATAATCGCCGGTCACGTGCCGGAGGCATATACCCGTAGTATATAGTCTCTATAATCCTAAAGGCCTTACCTCCTTAAGGATTTATCTCTCTCACCAATCTATCCTATTCCACAATCGTGTCCTTATAGCCCCCTATCTATAAGATCCCCTTATATTTAAATCCTTCCTACTCTTTTTTAGAAGGGCAGTCAGCTTTAAGGACCAGATTGTTTATTTATATCTTTTATTTATAACCACTATTTTCCCTTAAAATCTCGCGATAACCTAAATAGAAACTCTATGGATACCTTATAGAAAGCCGTTACGCAAAGGCAGGAAGGTCCCTCCGATAGCGAGAGATTGCGACAATACAACCCTCTAGGTAAAATGGCCGAATGAGCCCCAATACCCAGATGCTCTAGGAGCTTAAAGACTCTCGCATACCTACGGTTACTAGCAACGCTAAGGAAAATACAGATACCCTCTATAATAGTTATAATACTGCTAAAAAGCAGCTAGAACCCCTCTAGCCCCACCTAGGCCAATTAGAAGATTAAGCGCTAGAGGCAACTCTAAGATCTTCCCCTAAGCTAGAAATGCTAGAGAAATATACTAATATATCCGACTAGGGAACCAACCAGAACCCTCCCGGAAGACCACCGGCCTATAATTAGCATAGTAGCGGTGTATAGACTGCTTACAAGCTAAGCAGGCCTACCCCTTTAGGTAATTTAAGCCAATTATTAACTTAAAACCCGAGCCCCGTTGGGAAGCCTATATCAGCTACTAGTACTAACACTACCTCTATAGTAGGAGCCTCCCTAGGCCTAAGTTTAGAAGGTTAAGAGCCCTACACTAATCTCCTTTAAGATAGATATTAGGAAGCTATTATAATGCTCTAGTAAGCTATACGGGAAAAAGCCACTAATAAATATATTAGAACCCTTTAAGGGTAAATCTAGATCTAGTAGGGTCTAATCTAAGCTAGATAAATTCTTTTATAACTTAGTTAAGGCTAAGGGCTTCCTGGGGGCTACCTAATACTTACTTAAGGAGGTATAGAAGACTTAAAGAGGCACCTATATAATAAACGGAAAAAGGATATAAACCGACTAGCTAAGGCCTCTAGTAGTCTAGAACTTCGTCATAGACCCAACGCCTAACAGCTAAATAATTGGGTTTGTAAGGTAGACAACATCTTTAAGATGCTAATAATACGAGATAATACCAAAGAGCGTATACGCTAGATTATTAGCAAGATTAAAGACCAATCACTAAACTAGATTACGCTTAATTAACTTAATAAAGAGCAAATTATAATATAGCTACAGCTATAAACCTTCCTAAAGGGTTAGACCTAAGATCTATATATTATACAATATAATAATATAGAACAATTCTGGCATAGTATACAGCTAGACCGTTAAAACTTCCGCTAGTTTATAAACTTTATAGAAACTTATACTTAACAGATAGATCTAGAGCCCTTTAAAAACAAAGACGGTAGCATTTATAAGGAGAAGATTAGATTTATCTAGGCTAGAATTAAGCTAGTAATTCGTAACAAAATAAAGCGCGTAGGAGCCCTACCGCGGATTACTGCATATACGGATTTCAAACGAGCGGTTCTAAATGCCGAGGATACGGTAAGGAACTAGACCTCTTCTAGTAGGAAACTAAAGGGTTACTAGAAGCGCGGGCACTTTAGTAGTAATATAGGGCAGATTTAACCTTTAAAGAAGCCGTTCTTAAAGAGAACTTTAGAAGGGTTAAAGTCAGGAACCTTAAATAATAGGAAAGACTCCTAGGGTTAACCTAATACCCATCCGGCACCTTTATAGGAACACTCTAAGAAGTTAAGAGAAAACTCTAAAGGTAGATCCTATTAAAAAAACAAGTAGGGTAACAACCGCACTAATAATCTAAAAAAAGAAAAGCCCTAGTTACGGACCTCTCTTGGCTGCAACTAGGGCAAGATATAAAAGGAGAGACTCTCCGTATTACTATTAAGCTAGAAATAATACTCCCTATAAATAAGGTATAACAGTTCTAAGTATTATATAATAGCGGCGCCGAAATCAATCTTATATAATATGATTTGGTAAAAGAGTATAAACTTATCCTATTATAAAGGTAGCAAAAACCTATTATAGGCTTCCTAGATAAGCATTGGATTAAGCTATACAGTGCCTATAAGCTTACAGTATTAGTAGCCGACATATATAGCCGACATATATAACCGCACTAAAGTAGTCAGCCCGTAACCCTTCTAGGCGGCTAACTTTATAGGTTATAACTTTATCTTTAGATACCCTTAGCTTACAGAAGCAGATCCTAAGATACGCTTTAAGACTAAAGCCTTTAAATAATAGAACGATAAAGATTTAGAAGGGTGTATATTACTAATAAGCCTAAAGGATATCCTAGAGAATATAGCCCTAGGTAAAATAGTGTACGCTTTATACCTAAAGGAGTATTAAATCTAACCCCTATTTAATAGCAAGATGGGTATAAATATTACGGACGCTTTAAGTACAATATTACGACTACTAGGAGAAGAGTCGAAAGAAGCTAGTTAGTTAATTCAGGCACGGTCTAGAATAGAGCCGATAGGGCTATGTAACAAGGAATAGTAACTAAGGTCACGTGGGGTGATCTATATAATCTATACGATCTATATAATCCGTAACAGAGTAGACAGAGCACACATACATTACGTATAAGAAGGATTTCATAGGAGTACGGTTATATATTTAAGGACCCTTAGTCCCTACCTAGATAGTTCCTTCCTTATAGTAATTCTCAGAATACAATTAGAGTTAATCTGTTAGGCAACTACTCCACCAGTTATTATTTATTGTTAACTTTTATACTTACATTTCCTACACACCTAGTCTAATAATAAGCCCACTATAGTTCTCGCTATAAGGTTCCATTACACAATTACTACCTAGTTATAGTATTAATACAAGAAGTTAAATAATATGCCACCAAAAGTAGCCACCACAACGCCATTAACGGCAGTAACTACTTCGAGATTAGGTAACGACACCAGTATAGCAGATACTAACTTATAGCAACCTATAACGGTTGAACAACTATAAAAGATAGTTAACTAGTTAATAGCTAATAATACAGTGTTAGAAGAAAGACTTAACGGGATAGGAGCGGCAAAGATTAAGCTACTATCAATTAAGAGATTTATAGGGGAAAGATTAAAGCTTAAAGGATTCCTTACGTAGATGCATTTTAAGGTCTCGCAGAAAGGGGCAAAGTTACCTATACCTGTGGATCGGATAGCCTACGCAGGACTATTCTTATTAGGAAAAGCACTTAAGTAGTTCAAACTATATCTTACGGAGATACAGGTAAATAGAATAACGACCACTAATTAGGATGTGCGATTTATATTCTTAAGTTAGGAAGGATTTGTAGAGCAACTTACGCAGATATTTAGAGACCTGGAAGAAACAACCATAGCGGAAAGAAAACTCTAGAACCTTATATAACGAACTTTAGCAATTAAGTATATAATATAGTTCCAGACACTAGCAATATAAGTAGAGTAGAATAATAGGGCACTTATGGCATAGTATAAGTAAGGACTTAAGGCTAAAGTCTAGGACGTAATTATCCTAATAAAAGATGCGGATACCCTAAGGAAATTAATAAATTAGGCGATTAAGATTAATAATTGGATTTACCAAAGGGAATAGGCTAAGAGAGGCTAGGATAAAGTTCTATAGTTATATAAGGCGCAGAGCACGCAATAATAAAAGCTAAGTTAAAAACCATAGTATAACGCAGAGCCAATGGACCTAAGCAGTACTAAAAAAACTAAGAAGGGAAATAAACAGCTATAAAAACCTAGAGAATAAGGATTAAGTAATTAAAGGTCCAAGGAGCAAAGGCCAAACTAGGGATCTCAGTAGTAGAAGACGTTTAGGCGGACTCCATAATAAGAAAAATAGTTTAAAGAAGGAGCTTATATAAATTACGGAAAACAGGGTTATTATATTAGAGACTATAGAAGTAGGCAGAGTCACTATACAGTAAGGGGTATAAGACTAGCAGATAACATACACATATAAAGGGACGACAATGTGCTGCGAGGAACCAAAGAGTATTCAATTAAAAGTTTTGCGTTTTGTTATAACAACGTATACCAAATTTATAAGGACGCTAAGTATGGCGTAAGCTATTAGCTATAGAAGCTAGCACCTATAGGATATAGAAGAACTAACGAACTAGCTTACAGATCGGATATTAAGGACGACGAGTTTAATATAGGCGAAGCATTCCGTAACAATAAGGCAACGAAGGCGGTCTATTAGGGACACGCAGCCATCGGAGATGTTATACCAGAAGTAGAGGATAATTCCACTACAGAATAGAGAACATTAGTGGGAATTAAGACACCACTAGACATAATATCTATCGCTTTACGAGACGTAAGAGAAGTAGGATAGTAAACTATTTCGGCACTTAATAAAGGCAAAAGACCAAAGGCTTAAGATTCTTAAGATAAGATATAAGATAACCAAGATTCTTAAGACGAGATAAGGCAAGCTTAAGGACCTATAACGGATGATAACCGATAGAGCAGAGTAACGGCTTAGTTCAGTAATATACAAATAAGCTTAGGACGAAGTTTCCTATAGACACAAGATTCTTAAGACGAGATAAGTAAGATTTAAGACTCTTAAGATAAGATAAGAACACTAAGTAAGCCTAGTTGGACTAAGGCTAGAGCTAAGCTTAAGTTAAAAGCAAGCTTAGGATTAAAGAATCTAAGGAGTTAAGAATTCGGAGTATAAATTAAGACACCCATAAATAAGAGGCAAGGAGCTTCTTTATAGATCAGAGAATCTATAGCATAAACAGTAATTAGACTAGGAGACGAATATATAAACCTAGAAGACTTACTAGTAGAATATATTATTCGGACTAAAGATTAAAAAGTTAATACCAGGATTAAGAAGTAAGATGACTTTAAGGATTAGAGCGCAAGGCGCAAACCAAAAGAAACTATAGAAGAGTTTAGGTAAAGAATTATCGCATAGCAAGAACAGAAACTAGACAAGAGATCTAGCACATTAGGATATATAAAGGACAGAGCACTAGTATAAAGAATTACTAATAGACCTAGGGCAGGCACACTAAGAGCTAAGTGGCTTACTAAACTAGAAAGTGAAGAGAATTTAGAAATCCTAACTAGGTTCAAAGAACGATATATAAAGGGCTGTTACAATATAGTAATAAGAAGATACTTCCTTACGGACAAGCTATATACACTCCAGCAGCTATACTAAAGGTAGTATAGGCAAAGGCATAATAATAAGTAGGAAGATTTCTATATATAGTTGGATAAAAAAGTTATCTAGGACCACCCAATTACAGAAAAGGCTATAACGCATATTAAAGGAGCCTTAATTATAACGTTAAAGGATCTAGAGGAATAATTAGAGGACTAGAAAAGCAAGAGGCGCATCTTAGTACCTGCAAATAAAGTTGTAACGTTCAGATTAGTACGATAAAGGTTTAAACTTAAGGATAAAGATAAGTTAAGAGTTGACCCAAAGCACCTAGCACACTATACGTTATTATAGATTACGTGCGTAAACGATATATATAAAATGCATAAGAATCTAAAGGAAAAGAATCGGAAATACCCTATAAGGATATACTGGATAATAGACGAGTAATAGTACAGAAATGCCAAATATATGCATAGATGGCATCCAGCAGAGGTTTAAGAGAAAGGAAGCTTAGTACTTTAACTAAGAAGATTCCTTATAGAAGAATACTTAGACGGATAACAGTAGTAGAAATACCCAGAGAACACGTATCTATAGTATATTAAAGACAAAAAGCGAACTAGGCATTAGCTAAAAAGTAAGCTAAGTGCAATAGGATTAAACAGCTAATAGTTAGGAAAAGTAGAGGCCTATAAAACTAGAGGGAGCCAGTAGTAAAGCCTTAGACCCTTAAAGGAATTTAAGAACAACACCTAAATTTATAAGTTAAATAGCAGAATTAGCAGTTCAAAGCGCTAATAGATAGTGGAGCAATAAGAAACCATATCTTACTAGCAGCAGTTAAGAGAATAGGACTACCTTATAGACAAAAGGAGGAATCTTACCTATTAGTAACAATTTTAGAAGATCTAATAGCCTACGGAGGAGGGATCATTAATCTTAAAATAGGACCTATTTAGATAACTATTAAAGGAAGACAAATTAAGATGTCTTTTAATATCCTACTATTAGGACGGGACGAGGCAGTATTAGGCATGCCTTAGTTATAGGAATACAATCTAAAGATTAATTAGATTACAGGTTAGGTCAATATTAGAGATACTCGACGCTATAGAATATAATAACAAGCTAAGCTGGTATAGTACTAAGTTAAAGCGATATATAAAGAAACTAAGCGAGGCTTAAGTTATATACTAAAGAGATACCACAAGTATGGTAAGGAACTATGGTCACTAAAAAGTGAAAAGCTATTAGAGTATGTAGCATAGGACTATAAAATAGAGTTAAAACCAGGAATAAGTCTAAGGTTCTTTCCAATCTATAAGCTTACCGAAGAGGAAGGTAAAGCATTAAAAGAGTTTATCCAAGAAAATCTATAAAAGGGATATATTAGACCATCGTAGTTATTAGCGGGATATCCAGTACTATTTATATTAAAGAAGAATGGCAAACTAAGGCTATATATCGACTATAGATAGTTAAACAGCATCACTAAGAAGGATAGGTATCCTTTACCCTTAATTAGCGAAATCTAAGACAGGATAGGCAATACGCAAATCTTTACAAAGATAGATCTAAGATGGGCATACCATTAGATTAGAATTAAGGAAGGCAATAAATAAAAGGCAGCCTTTAGATTAAAGGAAGAACTATATAAACCATTAGTTATATAATTTAGACTTATAAACGCACTAGCAACGTTCTAGAAGCGTATTAACAATATATTAGGGGAACACTTAGATAAATTTATTATGGTATATCTTAACAATATTATTATCTACTTAATAACTAAGGAAGAATATAGGGAACACGTTAAATAGGTCTTAAAGAGACTACAAGAAGAATAGATGCTAGTAGTAATTAAGAAATGCAAGTTCTTTACAAGGAAGACCAATTTTATAGGATTTATTATTAAACTAAGCTAACTTAGTATAGATCCAAAGAAGATTAAGGCTATAGTAAATTGGCAAGAACCAGAAAACGTTACACAGTTAAGATTATTGCTAGGGTTTTGCAATTACTGCAGAAGGTTTATAGCGTAGTAGTTAAAAGATATTAAACCATTTACGCGGTTAATAAAGAAAGAAGAACTATAGGTATAGGGAGAGGAATAAAGAAAACTTTTTAGAAAAGTTAAGAAGTTGTTTACCTAGGAGCCAGTTCTTAAGATCTATTAACTAGGTTTAGAGACGGTTATAAAGATAGATACATTAGACTATATACTAGGGGCGTACTTTATATAAAGATATTAAGATAGATAGCACCCAGTAGCGTACTATAGTCGAAAGATAATACTACCAGAGTTAAACTATAACATCTATAACAAGGAGTTATTAGGTATAGTTATAGCATTAAAGGAATAGAGAGCATTCTTATAAGGTATAGAGAAACCATTTATAGTTAAAACGGATTATAAGAACCTAATAAAATTCCTAATAATAAAAAAACTTAACCGAAGATAGGTTAGATAGGTAGAGATGCTTATAGAATACCATTTTAAGATTTAGTATACTAAGGGTACAGATAACACGCGGGTAAACGCTTTAAGCTATAAAGCTAAACTATAAAATAATAAAAAGCCATTAGGGGCTTTACTGCGAAGAGATATAGACGGATTAATCAGGTACAATTATCCGAAAATTATAGCAACTTAAAAAGAACTAGAGAAGGTCTATAAGATACTAAAAAGCTTTTAGGTATAAAGAATTCTAAAAGCATAGCTAGAAGATCTATAGATGGATATATACGAAAATTAAGAAGTAACGTATATCCTAAAAAGCATAGCAGAGCAGTTTATAGAAGACTTCTATAAGAAACTAACTTAAGGACACAACGGAGCCATAGGCTTAGTGTTAAGACTCTAAAAGAAGTATATTATTAACAGAATCTAGAGGATAGCTAAAAGGGTTACTAGAGAGTATCTAGATTGCTAGAGGAATAAACTAATAAGGCATAAGCCATACGGAGGGCTATAACCTATTAAGACACTAGAGAGACTATAGGAGGTCATATTATAGGACTTTATCGTTAAGTTACTAAAGTTAAGAGATCCTATTACCGGATAAGATTATAACGCAATCTTAGTAATAGTAGACAAGCTTATAAAGTAGGGATACTTTATAGCATACACAGAAGAAATCTTAGCGGAAGATATCACTAGAATCTATATTAAGGAAGTGTTTATAAAACATAGAGCACTAAGTAAAATTATATCGGATAGAGATCTAAGATTTATAGCAGCATTTTAAAAGGTATTCTTAGCGGAGCAAGGAGTTTAAGCAGTAACTTTTACTATATATTATCCGCAGATAGACGGTTAAACGGAAAGATTAAATTAGACGCTAGAACAGTATCTAAGGCATTATATTAATTATACACAGAATAATTAGGTATTACTATTACTAGTTATATAGTTTATATATAATACAACACCTTAAGAAGGAATAGGCATATTACTATTTAAGGCGAATTATGGATATAAGCTAAGAACATTATTATTACCATAGCAAGTAAAGAAAACGAGTAGTACAGCTAAAGAAAAAATAAAGACGTTAATAAATCTTTATATAGACCTTATAGAATTAGCAAAGAAAGTATAAAAGAAAATAAAAAAGTACTATAATACTAAGAGATCTAAGGGACCAGATTTTAAGGAGGGAGATAAAGTATAGCTACTATATAAAAATTTTAAAAGTTGACGATTAAGTAAAAAGTTAAACTATATTAAACTAGGACCTTTTAAAATTACGTAAAGGATTTTACCGGTTACGTTTAAGTTAAACTTACCAGCTAAAATAAAGATCTACCCTATACAGCATATTATAATGCTAGAGCTAGCATATAGGAATATTAAGCTACCGGTTTATAAAACAGACACATACAAAGGATAAGAAGAAGATAAATAGTAAGTTTTAAAGATCGTTAATTATAAGGACGTTAACGATAAAATATAGTATAAGGTTAAGTAAATAGGCTACACTAAGACTACCTAGAAGCCACTAAAGAATTTAAAGAACGCTATAGGAAAGGTATAGGAGTATTAAAAGAGATTAGGTCAGGCAGTATTAATAAAGAAGGATCGCTAAAGAATAAGTTACCTAAGGGGGACCCAAGAAGAGCAGTTGCCGAACTACTTAGATCTATTTCCTTCTCTATTAGAAGAGAATCCGTTTTTTTATTACCTAGTTCCTATAAACCTTATTTTATAAGTTTCTACTCCTTAGAATAAACCTTCTTACAAACCTTCTTAAGACGGATTAGTTAAGCGGACGCAGCCAGACGAGACTTAAGGGCCCTTTATTAAGCATTAGCAGCCTCCTATTTAGCGTCCTAAGAATAATATAATTTAGTAAGAGCAATAAACAGTTTATTATCCAGCCGCGTAGCAGTAGATTAAATATAAGACCCTAAGACAAATCAATTAGGGAACTAGACGACTATTAAGAGTAATAGGTTACGTATATTTAGTATTAGAGACGAAGCAAACGTTATAGGATAAATAAATATTCGCTTTAGTGCACTCTAAGTAAGAGGACGGTTGTTGCGAAGATGGATTTGCTAACGCAATATAAACTAACCCCTCTCTTAAACAACGAGAACACGGAAACGGCATAATCTTATTAAGAGATAATATTATAGCAATAGTGCGAGTACAACAAACGGTCGAAGAAGAAGAAATTGCTTTAGGTATAATAAGCAACAATATTAACCAAATTAATTAGATAGATATTACACCTCTAGTAAACAACTTAGAGATATTTTAAATCTTTAAGGATAAAAATAAAGAGGAGGGAGATAGTGTTACGAACGCTTTAAGTATAATATTATAACTACTAGAAGAAGAGTTAAAAGAAGCTAGTTAGTTAATTTAGGTATAGTCCAGGATAGAGCTAATAGGGCTATATAACGAGGAATGATAATTAAGGTTATATAGGGTAATCTATATAATCTATACGATCTATATAATCCGTAACAGAGTAAATAGAATACACGTATATTACGTACAAGAAGGATTTTATAGGAGTACAGTTATATATTTAAGGACCCTTAGTCCCTACCTAGATAGTTCCTTCCTTATAGTAATTCTCAGAATATAATTAGAGTTAATTTATTAGGCAACTACTCCACTAGTTATTATTTACGTTATTAACTACTGTCTTATATTTCCTACACACCTAGCCTAATAACGAGCCCATTATAGTTCCTACTACAAGGTTCCGTTATACAATTACTACCTAGTTACGGTATTAATATAGAAAGTCGAATAATATGCTACTAAAAGCAGCCACCACAACGCCATTAACGGCGGCAACTACTTTAAGGTTAGGTAACGATACCAATATAGCAAACACTAACTTATAGCAACCTATAACGGTTAGATAACTATAAGAGATAGTTAACTAGCTAATGAAAAATAATGTAACATTAGAAAATAGGATTAATGGGATAGACGTAGTAAAGGTTAAGTTACTATTAATTAAAAGATTCTTAGGAGAAAAGTTAAAGCTTAAAGGATTCCTTATATAAATGTACTTTAAGG
>Ga0307515_10015494_pt1 | contig 14039 bp, 14 predicted proteins | sample 17_EM_MG_FD_194513 | JGI IMG/M metagenome (GOLD analysis project Ga0307515, IMG submission 194513) | Populus trichocarpa ectomycorrhiza microbial communities from riparian zone in the Pacific Northwest, United States - 17_EM | ecosystem: Host-associated > Plants > Roots > Unclassified | place... | reverse complement strand
TAGTTTCTTGTACCCTAACAATGAATACTTGATTATAACAAAAAAAAAGAAAGGGAAAAGAAAAAAAAAAGACCCCTCTGACCCCTCCATCTATCTTACCTCCCACCTCAGAGGAACCCCACCTGCGTTCATCCTCTCCAACATCCGAACATCTGGCGTCTTGATATATACGAAGGTCAACTGGCATCCAAGTGGGTATCAAGAGACCCCCGCGATTTTATTTTGATCACCCTTCATATTAGATTCCAAAACCACCCACCAACCAATGGCCCCTCCAGGGATAGCGAGACGTCACTTGGGGCAGGGAAAGTAAGCAAACTACAGCACCCAGTGTTTGTAACCGATGCTAATGGCTCTCTGCCACTTAGACTTCTTGCCGCGCAACCTCCCTGGCCAGAAGTTCGGAGCGGCATACGAAGAAGAACCCTTACACAATCAGCCGCCCGTCGCCCGGCGGAAAAGCGACCGTAAGCAATGCTGGAATTCTGTTGATATGGAATCTTAGGATATCAAACTCACTACCTCTTTTTCAGGAACAGAGGACCCGAGCCTGAGGAACGTGCTCACTTCCAACCTGCCGCGGGAGATTTGGTGTATAAAGCCACACTATGTCACAATAATCAGAATCTGGTATACTGAAAATCTAAGAAAATGGACTGTGTATGGCGACATTGCGTACGCCAAATCGTGGTGTGGGTTCAAGCATCCGCGTGGCCAATCTTCTATCTATGCAATATGGCGCAAGCAAATAAAGGCCTACATGATTGCTCGCAACCTGGACCCCGGTCGCCTAACTGAAACGCAAGTGAATTCAATTTTATGGGTCTCCCGTGGCCTATGACCAGTCAAGGAGTGAATTGAGCTCACCCAAAGCCAGCACCACGCCGCCGACCTTTTGGAAGTGGACCAGCATCTGAAGATCCTTCTCAGAGATTCTGGAAAGAGACTGCAAACAACCAAGGAGCGTCAAAGGGCTGGTCGTGATGGTCGCAGTGATGTTACAGAACCCCCGAGTAAGTGCCAGCCATCTTGATTCTGTGAGGCCGCTCTCACATCTACTGCTAGTGGCTCTTGTGGATTGGGAGTCGCCATTTTCGCTGCGAGCTCTCAGAATCCATATTGTTCGTCGATCTAGAGCACTGGCGGCCCCACATCCCTTTCTCGGCCACCCCTGGTGTGAAAGAGATTTGGACGGCGGAATTCCCTGGGGGGTTCTCGCTACCGCAAGCATCACGCATCTGCTACTGGCCCTCAGAGAGCAAGACGTCGAAGAGGAACTCCGATGTCCCCGGTATCTCATTGGTGCAACAGTCATCAGCAAAAACGGATCTTGCGTCTGATCCGCCGGCGTTGCGTCCTGACGCAAGCGCCGGATATTCTGCGTCCCGTGCGTCCTGTGCGTCCTGACTTGCGTCGCAACGTTCCTTACGTCCTGACGCAACGTCGCAACGTTTCTTACGTCCTGACGCAACGTCGCGTTCTCCCGACGTCCAGACTACCCCAGATTCTCCCTCTCGTCGCCTCTTCCTCCTGATCGTGCTCGCTCCGCTTCGCTTCTTCTCTGCGTCCTGACGTATCCCGCCCCTCATCCCCGCTCGAGTACTCTCAACCTGAATTAATTCGCTGCTTCCTCAGACGTCGGTCTGCTGGCGTCTGGGGCAGCAGCACTTTTTTTTTCACATCTCACATCTCACGTATCACGTATCACGTATCACGCCTCACTGGTCTGGCGAACTCATGATGTGGGTTTAAAGTCGCTTCTATATCTTCTATATACAGTATCAAGATCATGTATGATTCTCCCGCATAGCCGAGTCCTGATTCTCTCATCCAGATTCTTTAATAAACCTCATTAAATGTTCTCAAATCAATCCGGCTATTTATAAGCCAGCGCCGGTCCTCCTCCTGGATCAGATGCGCCAGGCCGAGGATTGTCCCTATATCTACTATTGTAAACCCTCGTGCATCCTCCCTCATCTGCACTGTAACAAGGCCATGTTGATCCGATAGGCGCCCTGAGTTGACTGGGGTCAGCATCTGAACACCGGCGACCCGACGCACAGTATCGTCGGATCTGTAGTCCCTGATTTTTAAGAGGGCAACTAGCTTTGCCGGCAGACGACCCCTCAGCGCACCATACATTTCTTCCGTACCCGCTTGTACCCAAACCCAATCATTGCGACTGCCCTGGTTTCTAAAGTGTAGATCGCCGGTGGATCGTGCACGGTGGATCTCGTAAACATCGGCTTCTTGGAACGCAAGAACCGGGATTTCAAGTTGTGTGAGTAGCTCAACCGGGAGTGATCGAAGCATCGCATGGTCCTCAGGAAGACGGTGCGCTGCGGGCAGGTTATGTCTGCTATATCGGATCAATTCACGATATATAATCTCGAGTGAGACTCCCGAGATCCGGCTAAAATCCACGACGTTAGACACATCTTCCCGACGTCCCTTCAGGACCCTCCTGCGGACAACCGGCGCTGCTGCGGTCACGGTGCTGGCCGTCCTGTCTAAATGATGCAAGACGTCACCTGAGAGATCGGCGTCGCGACATTTTAGAGATTCAAGGTTCAACAGTCGCATTCTGATGGCATGTTGACGACCGTAGCTGTGGACGATCTGGCGCGCTGCATCATTTTTGTTCGATTGGCGCCATCCGTCTTTGATTTGCGTCTTGTGAGCGAGCTCTCCGATCTCCGTGGAATACATCGGAATGTTGCCAAACTGGCGTATATGGTCACAAAAGTGGCTTAGTAGATGCATCTTGATAAAGTTGAAATGCGATTCGCCACGGACCAAGTCCAGACAGAGGTCGTTTTCTTCTTGGCGATTGTCGTCGCGCATCCGGCGCCGTAGGGATGGGGCCACTCGCTCAATCACCAGGGCTCTCTGACGTCGAATCTCCTTTCGTTGCTTGTCAACCTTGTCCTGTGTGCGTTTTGTTACTCGAAATTCTAAGAAGATATCTTTTAGCTTATGAAACTGGTCCAGATAATCTTCCATGTAGGCTATGGTGTCAGACGTGTGGCTTCGGTATTGCGCCATCATATTGAAGTCGACCAGTGCCCTGACGCATCCGAGAGCACGTTTGAAAGGGATTACTTGTGCACCTCCAGGCTGGCGGAGTGCCACGGCGAGAACTCCCAAAATACAGCGCCCCAGATTCCTCATCTCTTTCCCTTGCCACTGCGTAACTTCACGGTAGGCTTTTTTGGGGACCAAGAATCCCGGGTATGGCGGTAATGCCTTCCAAACGTCGTCGAAAGCCTGCAGTCGCCCATGTTTCTTCAGAAAGCCTTCGATCCAGTCCATCATGTGCTTGAATAGCCCGAGATAAATGGTATGGAGCATGTCTGGCTTGTACAGATCAGACGCCGAAACCCGGTCGAGGCGGTGAAAAATATTTTGGCCGATACCAAGATTGTCACACATGATGTGGTCGTCGTCGGACTCCGAGCCTGAGTTCTGATTTTCAGGTTTGTATCGTTGGTATCTTGCGTAATCTCTGGTTCGATGGCTTCTGGCATTTGTTCCTAATTCGTGGGTAGGCACCTCGCATTTAGGACAGGCGTTCGTCTTTAACCCGTGTAGTGCCACGTTTTCCATATGGTCGGCGATCCACGCGGAGAGAATTGGAAAGCACTGTCGAACCTTGCCGTCGGCGCAGTCAATGGCGATGCCGGTATGCGCCACGTCCTGTAGGGGCGCGAAGATGAGTTCGAATACATCTTGTAGGGTGTCAGCGTTGATTTTCCTCTGACGTTGGTCGGCTTTGGAGGACTTTGAGAGTTTGGGAGGAATGGGCAATAAGGCGAGAAGCAGAACAGCCATTGAACCTGGGCTGTTGCGCCTGGCCGATGGAAGATTTCCGATCGTAATATAGACAGGCCACGCTTTCTTGTCACCCGAGAAGTTGGTGAGGTTCGTCTGATCCGACATCCCAATTATTGGAATAACAGTAGCACCAGGTGGAAGCGTCTCCTATAATCAGTCAGCGAACGTCCCAGCAGAAGCGGATGGGTTGCTATACCTGGACGTCCCACCACCAATCCGCCGTATGCATTTCTGCATATATTCTCTGCCCGGTGGAGTCATATTCATGCCGTGGCGCGTAGACCAAGTCGTCTCGGTATGCGATCTGGCGAAGGAGATATCTAACACAACCTAGTGCGTTGCGGTAAAAAAATGGCAAAGTTCTTTGGCCATCCTCAACCTGTCCTTCGAACCATTGCAGATATTGACTGTACGGATCCAGTAACCGGAGATGGTTCTCCAGCGTGTGCATGGAGCTATACCCGACTGATTCAGCATCTCCTAGGCCACTCGAGAAGTATTGATTGATTCTTGATTTGGATACTTTTCCCTCAATGAACCAGGATGCCAGTTTGAAACCTTGTTCGCTATTGAATGGTGCCCATGGGTCGTCGCACAGGTTGCTGTATTCATGCTCAAAACCGTCGACGTCTCCGATTACTTGCCCGGCGCCTTCATAATGAATCTGTTTGCCGGCGGAGGGTGACGTAGCGTCATCGAATACTTCAGTATCAGACTCGTATGCAATGTCTCGACAAAATTCGTCAGGCTCCGATCCAGCAGGGCCTGGATCGGATTCACAGTCGGAATCCTGGCGCTCGCTCGCGTCTGGGTTGTGCGATACGCTTGATTCCATATTGATATATTGTACGGTTGACGCGAGGACAATGTCCAGACCTGCGTGCGCAGTTCGCAGGTGCTTCTCATATGCACCAGACCGGGTGTATTTTCGGCGGCAGAATGGACATTTGCTAGGCATGGTTCAAGTTGGACTTTGCTCCGTTGATCCCTCGGGCTCCGTGTAGATTCGAGGGTGCAGCTATGTCGAGTGTTGACACCAACGCGTATTGATCGCATGTAGGGCCAAGGGGCGCGCATGCGATAATCATGATCTAGTCGTTGATAGAGTTAGCGTAGGCGTCACGTGGTATCAGCTGTGGTTTCTTTCAACAAATGAGACGACAAATATTATGTTCCCGCCCGAATGCGTTTATCATGTTTCATTTATTCAAGTTGAATCAGACAATGGAAGAGTCCTGTCATAGAGCGTCAGATTCGCGTTTTCTTATCAAATCATGAAACGAATTCATCATTCTTTCAAATCACCTAGAGGATCTGGGAGTTTGATATATAAAGTGAATTGATCACGATACTAGATGGGCTTCATACCAAGTATCATCTCACACTCAGAACCTCCACAACAGCCACCGTTATCACATCACAAGTATCCCTAAATACTGCCATTTATATACACCAAGAATCCACGGATATGGCGCAGAATAACAACATTGTAGGGTACGCCCTCATGCCGGCCGGAGGTGCGCAGCAGGCGCCGCCCGCGGGTCAGACCTATCACCTTCCGCCTTTTACTCTCGTTGGGGAGTATTCTCATCGACGCCCCGATCGTCGATTGATTAACGATCATAAGTTGAGCATGGGCATCCCCCATCACCCCAAAAACAAGCCCCCCCCCGTATACGTTTGTTGGCGGGATGCTGTCAAAGATCAGATGTTAGCAAGGGGCTATATTTCAGATAATTGGCACTTCCCAGACGCCGAATTCCAGCAAATCGTGGCAGGCATGAGGAGATTGAAACCTGCGTGCGATGAACTCGCCACTGCGTCAGCAGCCAATAACATGGCTAGTATGCAGGAGATCGATGAGGCAGTTCTTCAATTGGTTAAGGACTGTGGGAAGAAGTTGACCAAGACCATTGAGACCAATAACCACGTGCCTCCACCCGGCCCGGGCGTCCCCCCTGCGCAAGTCATTCTGAACCCAATATTACTACCTCTCAACGCACCACCTCAGTGCCAGTGGAGTATTGCAACAGCTGTACCGAACGCTGGCCCAGTTGTCCAAAATGCTCCGCAGGCCAATGCTCCTGGGCCAGCCCAAAACGTACCTGCTCCCCCGGCGAATCCCCAAGCGCAGAACAATCCCCCACCCCCAGGCCCGGCGATCCCCCAAGCTCAGAACAATGGTCCCGGGCCGGTAATTATTCCTGCGCAAATCCAAGCGGCTCCCCTAATGGGCATTCTCGGTACGCCACTGGGGATGCAACATGCTCCCCCGGCGAATCCCCAAGCGCAGAACAATCCCCCACCCCCAGGCCCGGCGATCCCCCAAGCTCAGAACAATCCTCCCGGCGCAGCGAATCCCCAAGCGCAGAACAACCCCCCACCCGCAGGCCCGGCGAATCTCCAAGCTCAGAACAATCCTCCACCCCCAGGCCCGGCGAATCCCCGAGCTCGGAATGTTCTGCGCTTGGGGCCGAAATATCGGCACCCACCGGCGAATATTTCTGCAATAAACCATCTGGCTCTCCCAATGTTTATCCCTGGTACGCCAGTGCGGGTCCAACATGCTCCGGCGAATGTCCAAGCTCCGAACAATCCTGCCGGCGCAGCGGATCTCCAAGCTCCGAATAATCCTGCCGGCGCAGCGAATCTCCAAGCTCCGAACAATCCTGCCGGCGCAGCGAATCCCCAAGCTCCGAACAATCCTGCCATCCAGGTAGTTATTCCTGCGCGAATCCAAGCGGTTCCCCCAATGGGCATTCTAGGTACCCCACTAGGGATGCAAGATGCTCCTCCGGCGGATATCCCGGGAGCTGCGGCACTGATCGTGGAGGATCCGGGGTTTGAATACCTTGGCATGGCACGACGAGTACCTCGCGCAGTGTCTGATCTGTCCCAAATTAGTGAGTTTTTTCGCAACAATTCGGATGTGTTTTTTTTTAACTTACTGACTTAGGATATATAGATTGGAGCGCTATGCTTGGACGTCCACGTGCTGTTCGTATTGTTTGGGTCCGTAATTCGGCCGATATCGACGCACCACAACCAAATTATCGCCTTCTCCATTGGCGCAATCCTCATATCAATGGGGTAGGTTTTGCTGAGTTAAATGCCTATGACATACGCGGACTGTCAGCGATTATTTCGAGAACTGTGCCACACAACGCGATTCGCTACATACTTGGCGCGACTGGTGAAGGCCGCAAAGAGCTGTGTCTTCATCCCGGGTTCCCGTTATCTTATATAAATTACGTCTTCATCGAGAATGATGAAGACGTAAGGGCCTGGCTGCTGTCGAATCCGGTTCTCGAGGATCCATTGGATCTGTTGGTCTATTGTCATCGCCGATATACTGCGGACAGGGTACCCACTCCGCCCTTGAGAAGGCACAACTATCTTCCTGAAAATGCCATCGCCGATTGGGCACGGCAAGCAGGGGCACGTACTGGCATTCAAGCCCCACGAAAGGAAGTGAGACCTGACCCCGGCCCAGCCAATGCTGGAGGTAACCAGGCAAATGACTCTCCCCTTTTTCTCCCGGTATCTAGCAGTTCATCATCTGATGTCTCCGACGCCGGCGAGGGATGTGAAGCAATCATCGGAACATCACCATCCCCCGTTGCAGATCCCACCGAATCCCCCCATTTTCGTATACCCCTGGCTATTCAATCGCCATCCAAAATGAATACCCACTATGGGTGGGACCTGGGGGGCCGCGGGGGTGAGACTCCGGATGTCAAGGTACGGAAGCGCGGAGCTCCATCCGATTCGGAAGATTGGGAGCATTTGAATAAGAAATTGCGTCAAGCTTCAAATGTTCGCGAGTGGTTGAAAGCAACGGAGGACCGGAAGCGTCGGGCACAGTTCGATGACGAAAAAGGTGACGAAGACGCCAGTCCAGTTAAGAGATTGCGTTTGACATTGTCCGCAGAGTGTGGTGGATCGGAGTGTGGTCGATCTGACGGCGCGTCGTTTGTATGCTAAGTCTACTAAGACATATATTAGTGATTTCAATTTCTGTTCGATAGATTTCATAGAGTAGTACTTAAGAGTTTTGGAATAGCGTTTAGATCTTGCTTCGATGAGTTCCTTCGTCTGGGTTCGCACATGGCGTAGTATGATAGCTTGTGGTGTTGTGTTCAGGTTCAGGCCGGGAGCTAGGGTCTTGGCGCATGCATACTTGTGAGGCTTAAAACACTATCGCAGGGGGTGCTGCAAATCACCCGTGACAATCAAGACTCAGTACTTTTCATGATCTTTCGACAACCTAAGATCTATATCTTTATCCGCCGTCATTGGCAAAGTGCCTTCGTTATCTATCCCACGATACAGTATCCAAGCCATACAGATCCAGATCTACATCACGACGTCGCGGTACACCCTAAGTCGCATTCCCTACTTGTACGTCCCCTAGGGCTCACCGCCGGCGAAATGTACAGCGTCGGTGAAATCTATATAAAGACCCCTCCGACCCCTCCCTCGCTCTTACCTCCCCACCTACGAGACGTCCACCTTCGTTTTGACCCTGCGTCCCCACGTCCGGCGTCTTGAGATATACGAACATCAAACACCGTCCAAGTGGGTATCAATCGACCCCCCTTTTTTTTGCCCTGGATATCAGATTCAAGGATCGCCGACGGACCAATGGCGCCTCCGGGAATAGCGAGACGTCAGTTGCGGAAGGGAAAGTATGCAAAACACCTCTCCTACTAGTATATTAGTAACAAATGTTAATACCTCTCTGGCCCTTAGACGTCCCGCCGTGCTGCCACAGTCACAAGAAATTCAGAGCGGTATACGAAGAAGGACTCTGACACGTGCGGCCGCCCGTCGCCCCGCAGAAGAGGGAGCGTAAGCAATCATGAAATGCTCTTTATATGGAATCATAGGATATCGAACTCACAAACCTCCTTTAATGAACAGAGAACCGGAGCCTGAGGAGCGCGCACACTTCCAACCGGCCGTGGGAGATTCAGTGTATATAAAGCCAAACCAAACTTCCCAGCAATAAGATTCTGGCGTGCTGACAATCTCACTCAAACAAGGACCGTATATGGCGACATTGCGTATGCGAAATCGTGGTGTGGATTCCAACATCCGCGTGGCCCATCCTCTGTCTATGCAACATGGCGTGAGCAAATAAAGGCCTATATCGTAGCTCGCCCCCTGGACCCTGGTCGCCTAACAGAATCGCAAGTGGATTCAATTATATCGTTTGCTCGCGGCCTTTCGCCAGTCAAGGAGCGTATTGAGTTCATCAAACACCATCACCACGCAGACGACGTTTGGGAACTCATCCGGCATCTGAAGATCCTAGTCAAAGATTCGGCCAAGAAACTGCAGACGTCCAACGAGCGTCAGAGGGCTGAGCGGGATGGTCGTGGCGACGTTGCGGAACCTCCGAGTAAGTGTTATCCATCTTTATTCCCGTAGCCCCGCACTAACAGGTGTTGCTAGTGGCTCATTCCGATTGGGATTCCCCGTATTCCCCGCGGGCTGTGAGAATCCATATCGTTCGTCGAACGGGAGCGCCGGCTGCCCAGCATCCATTCCTCGGCCATCCCTGGTGTGTAAGAGACTCGGATCGGGGAATCGCCTGGGGTGTCCTGACTGCACCGAGCATCGCGGATCTGCTCCGTTTGGTAAGAGCGCAAGACGTCGAAGAGGAAATCAAATGCCCCCGGTATCTGATCGGCGCGACGGGTGAGGGCGCTACCAGACTACGTCAGGACCCCGAAGAACCTCTCCCACTACGCCAGCTCATATTCCTGAATAGAGATGACGACATTCGTGCGTGGTTCCTCGCAAACAATGGCCACGATCCCCTGGACCTCATGGTTCTTGAGTCACGTCCGGAAGATGGAGAGGACCCGGATGAGACCCCCGAGCCTCCCGATGGGAGGCACCCCTTTTTTGACCGCGAGGTCTGGGATGACTCGGCAGGTGCAGAATATGCGACGCGGGAGATGGAGGAGGAGGAGTGGATTGACGAGGATGAATGGCTACAGGCCGAGCCGGAGGGATCAACTCGTGCGCCTTCTGGTGCTGGCGTTATCATTGTGGACGACGGCGACGTAAGTATCGAAACAGAACCGGCACACAGGTCAAGACAGGATAGCTAATTGCCGATGTAGGACCAGTCACCGGGAGTCCCGGGCCCCTCAAGACGCCGGAGGAACATTCCATCGCAAATGGAGGAGCCGGCGAGATCTAATCGATTTGCGCGGGTGTCAGGGGTGGAAGCCTCTGGTACATCTGGGCCTTCCGAGTCTGAGATGCTCCAAAAACTCCGGGAATTTGCGCAGGTGAACCCCTGGGCAACCAAATTCATGGCAAATCCCAGGCTCGTAGCTGTGAGACCTCAAGGGCACGATGGCGCTGAGGACACACCACCTGCCGGACCTATGAATGGCGACGAACACCCGGTCTCACCTCCGGCTGCTCCGGTCGCCAACCTCGATGTCTCGACTCCTGAGAGATCGATTCCTGATCCCTCTCCCTCTCAACTGCCGCCATCCACCACCAATGTGGCCACGACTCAGCCACCAGCATCCGTGACTCCCCAGGCACGCGGATCTTCAACTCTGAGTCCTGAGCGCGCCCAAGAAAACCCCCCATCCACCCCCGAAAGACGCCGTTCTGGAAGACGTCGCCCGGGTGGAAAATAATTTGAGATTTCCTAGATTCGAGTTTAATTCTTTTTTCATTTTTACCCCAAATACCCAAATACCTTACTGTATACTAGATCTAGTTTTCTTTTTGGAGTCCTGCATTTTCTGATTGGGAATCGTAGCTAGTATGTGTTAGGACTCGAGTAATGATACCATTGCGCGCCCTTGCTTCAGCTTCTCTCATCCTTACATCCCCTTATGCTAACGTCTGATACCTTTTTCCGGATTGGGCATGCCTCGCATTCTCTGTCCATAACTAGGCTGGCGTTCGCCAACCGAACTAGGGGATGCATGACGTGAAAACTGAGATGGTGTTGATTCACTGGATGATTCGACGTGTGGAGATGAGGTTCGATATATCTAATCCGCTTAGAGCGTGGCGGGTGTCTTGCTAGAATTAGTGTCGCTAATCGATACTCCTTGTGGCTAGTTTTAGCTTAGGCTCCAGCGACATTAGCGACGCCTCCTACATTAGCGACACCTTGTATTCGGTCGAACCTTTTCATACCAGAGTCCAGACGAACATCATACCTGAGCTCGTCCAGAGTTCGAACATAATGTTGAACAAGTAGAAAACCCCTTTTTGCAGTTGAATAGATTCTTTCAATACCGAGTGATAGGACGTGATCCCCCCCCCCCCCACAAGACATAGCGTATAAGACCTGACGCGTTCCATTGAACAACAATAAACACCTAGTTTTCACAACACGCGGGATACATTACAATTTTCTACATCCTAATTCCTATCCTCTCCGAACAAACCTTCGTCAATCGTCCAGTATTACACCATGTCTAGAGAACCTCAAGGCAATTCACTCAGCCAGCCGGCTCCACGAGTAGGCAATATGTACGGGCGTAGACGCAACGCCGTACCCGTGGATAGGGCATCCGGATCAGGAACACGGCGGACCGAACCGGGCAGCTCCCATAGTACACGAACACTGGCGGCCGAATCAGGCAGCTCGCACGGTACACAGTCGTCAGGTCGGAGTTCTTCCCCACCACAAATCATAAGACGTCTTCCATCACGACCTACGAAGCGCCCTAGAAGGAGCACATTACAGACAACGGCGTATACTGAACATTTGGGGGAGACTGACGCACCACCACAAATCGAGACAGTTCGTCTTAGCGATGATAGCAGCGATGAGTACCAGAACTCGCGCAGATCTGATCAAACTGAATCAGACACAGAACCAGACGCAGAAGACAATGATATTCCAGATGACGACACTGCACCAGGGACTCGTCGGCGCTCACGAACTGCGGAAAGACGACAAGCAAAGAGCCGTGTTTCGACTGTGCGAGTTTCCACCACCTCCGGATCGCAGGGGGCAGCGCCAGTCAGGCGCACCCCAGCTGCTCCACGACGTATAATCCAAGGTAGTGCGTACACTCCACCGACGTTCACATCTTCCAGTGTACCACCGTATTCATCGCCGCTGGCCACCCACAGTGCCACTACGTCTGCAGTCAGAAGCTCGAGTCCTCCCGCCGATCCGAGTACGCCACGACATGAGCACATCTTGCCGGGTACTAAATCACGGCGAAATATAGCCATTGGAGCCGAGGCAGACGTAATAACGCGGGCCAAGACTCTCATTCTCCGGTACACCCTGTTTGTTAATCCTATTCCAGCACCTGCTACTTTGATGTCTGAGGTCCACCGATCTTGGCTGAAGGCTCTCGATGACATATCCGACGCAGGAAATATTGAAGCATCGGATGCAAGCTTAAAATTAGTAAGTCGACGCTGATACTTAAACATTACGCACGCCGCCGGGGGTGCTTACTAAATGTGACAGATACGCGCGAGACACTCTGCAGTAAGATCCCAGTTTGTTTTCCACGTAAAGGATCGAATTGGAAATTTGTACGATCTCCCAGAAGACCCGACGGCGATTGCGCGTAGAGTGGACTACCTGCTTGAGAGGGATAGATTTATGTGCTCCCCGAGGGGGTATGAGGTAAGTGTGCGCTAGGTAGTGAGCCTGGCCACAACTAATGCGTATGAACATGACCCAGCAAATAACGAATCGATTCCTCGCGCCCCAGATCCCCGAGGCAATATGGGGAAAGTACTTCAAGGGCAAGAAAATGTTTGGGATTTCCGAACCTGATTTTCTTGGTCGCATCAATGGCATCATGGTTTGCTTAACCTGTGCCATACTGTGCCATACTCTGCGAGCATGGCAAACGGGGGTGCATCTTGAAACATGCGACTTCAAGCCGGAGGCCGTAGCAGGTGAGCCTGACCCCGAACCCGGTGTCCTCTCGTTCCGGCTCAGATGCTAACATGACGTTGAGCTCGGAAGATCTTTTTGGCCGCCAGCGCCAGACGTGGGCCTCTTGCCCAGACTGGGTACAGACTATGATTCTCAAGAACATTCGCGAGACCATCAAAGCCAAGATGCAGCAGGAGCATAGGGTCCGGGAAGATCGCCGTGAAGGGTTTACTGACGATTGGGCTGCAGTCGCTGCAGAGGTACAGAGTCAGATTTCGAGTCGGGCCCCCACACGCGCAACTCCACGAATTCAGAGTCAAACTCCCGGCAACCTGGGAATTGGGGCCCTGGCGGCCCCCCCGGGTAACCAATTCGATTCACAAGAAACTGTCACGTCTTTCGATTTCAGCCAGACGGCCCGACTCGCCCCCACACGCTCGACTCCACGGATTCAGAGTCAAACTCCCAGCAACCTGGGAATCGGGGCCCTGGCGGCCCCCCCGGGTAACCAATTCGATTCACAAGAAACGGTCTCGTCTTTCGATTTCACCCAGACAGCAACGCGACTCCTGAGCTTTCTCGATTCCGATCCACAGACCCCGGACGGCTCACAGGAGGTGGCCATGGGGCTAACTTTGGACAATACCGTGACTCCTACTACTTTGCGACAACTCGCGCTCAGCATTGAAGATCTAGAGTCGCAAGAGGAGGCTGCTGTGCATAGCGAGCCGTCGGATATGGAGCAGGGGCAAGGTGGGAGTAATGATGCGTGCAGTTAGGAGATTGAGAAAGTGTAGCATAGCTGTAATAAATATTTGGATGCGGTCGTCGCTCTCACATGTGGGAAGGGTACCCGGAGGAGCTTAGTATTAATATGAGGACATCAAGCAAAATCAAGGATTCAGAGTAGAATTAGTGACACGCGATCAGGATACGGTAAAACTCATGGTGACAGCGTTAGGAAAAGCCTCTAGGCGTAGGACCAGGATAGCATTAGACTTAGTTCACGATGCGTCAGAGATCACAAGGCGACGTCTGATAGAGTCACGATTGGATCAGGACGCGGCATGTATAGGGGGTAAGATCAGGAAGAACAGACCAGACGTCAGGAAGGGAGAGATCAGGATCGTGGGATCCGGACGAGGGAGGCAGGAGAAGAAACAATCGGGACGAGAGGTGGTAAGATCCACGAGCCCTGACGTTCGGTGAGAAGGAACCGGCATCTGGGCGCGAGCGTCTTAGATCAGACGTCGTCAGGGCGGGAGAGTCGTAGATCAGACGTCGTCAGGGCGGGAGAGTCGTAGATCAG